>Ga0255334_1000044_pt1 | contig 174950 bp, 169 predicted proteins | sample EtOH5_35cm_T3_12_FD_202080 | JGI IMG/M metagenome (GOLD analysis project Ga0255334, IMG submission 202080) | Sandy soil microbial communities from University of British Columbia, Vancouver, Canada - EtOH5_35cm_T3_129 | ecosystem: Engineered > Artificial ecosystem > Sand microcosm >...
CATAGAGCGTTGGAACCACCTGATCCCATCCCGAACTCAGCAGTGAAACGACGCATCGCCGATGGTAGTGTGGGGTTTCCCCATGTGAGAGTAGGTCATCGTCAAGCGCTTATCCCGAACCCCCGACCGGCACCTGCCGGTCGGGGGTTCGTCTTTGCGCCGGGAAAAGACGCTTTGACCTTGTGCGGCCTGATATTCGCCCCAAGGCTTGCTGCTAGGTCCAGCAGCAAGCGCTCTAGGCACCTCCATTTACTTTCTCCATCTGCTGCTGCAACAAGAGCAGAGTCCGAATGTCCCATGCAAAGCCGCTCAGCACGCAACCTACTGCTGGCAAGGAAGCGTGCGTGTCTCCTTCTGTCCCTGCGGTAACACTCTCGGTTAGTTACATATTGAGCAACATTTCTGACGAATGCTCGATGCTGCACATTTACAAACATTCTTGTATGTAAGTATATTAATTGGTCTAATAACAAGACCTCCAGGTCTATCGCCTGCAAACTGGCCTGAATGACGAAAGAAGGGGTTTTTAGAGATGCAGAAGAAGCCAGCTCTTATCGCCTTGGCTACCGTCATTCTGGCTATGCTCTTTCTGGGCGGATGCAAGCAGGAGGCAGCGGCGCCCCCCAAGCAGGTTCCGCAAGTCGGGATTATCACTCTAGAGGCTCAACCCTATACTCTGACCCGCGAGTTGCCGGGGCGGACGGCCCCGTACCGTGTGGCGGAAGTGCGTCCGCAGGTCAACGGCATCATCCTCAAACGAATGTTCACTCAGGGGACTGATGTCAAAGAAGGGCAGCAGCTGTATCTGATCAATCCGGCACCATATGAAGCGGCGTATCTGGAAGCCAAGGCCAACCTCGCTGCAACCAAGCCGTTATCGGATCGCTATGCCCAGCTGATCAAGGACCAGGCGGTAAGCCGTCAGGATTACGACCAGGCCAAGGCCGCCACCTTGCAAGCCGAGGCCAAGTTGAAGCGGGCGGAGATAGACCTGGTTTACACCAAGGTTCTTGCGCCAATTTCCGGACGTATCGGCCGCACGGCGATCACCGAGGGAGCTTTGGTGACCAATGGCCAGGCCGAGCCACTGGCAACCATCAATCAGCTCGATCCCATCTATGTGGATGTCACCCAGGCGGCTCGTGAGCTCATCACTTTGCGTCGCGATCTGGCCAGCGGTCGTCTAGAAAAGGCTGGAGAAAACGCTGCCAAGGTGAGCCTGACCCTCGAAGATGGCAGTGAATATCTCTATGAGGGCAAGCTCGAGTTCTCCGAGGTTTCCGTGGATCCGAGCACAGGCATGGTGACTTTGCGGGCCCTGTTTCCCAATCCGGACAAGATCCTGCTGCCGGGCATGTTCGTACATGCCCGGCTGCTTTCCGGCGTCAAGAACTCGGCGATTCTCGCCCCGCAGCAGGGCATCACTCGCAATCTAAAGGGCGAAGCCGTCGCCATGCTGGTCAATGCCGAGAACAAGGTCGAGCAGCGGGTGGTCAAGGCCGAACTCGCGGTGGGCAACCGTTGGCTGGTGAGCGAGGGGCTCAATCCCGGTGACAGACTGATCACCGAGGGGTTGCAGTTCATCCGCCCGGGTGTAGAAGTGAAAGCGGTTCCGGCGACCAACGTCGGTCAGGGCCCCCAGGAGACGACTGCACAGCGGCAAGGCCAGGAAGGCTAAGCAGGGGATAGCGCCAAATGTCCAAGTTCTTCATCGATCGCCCCATCTTTGCCTGGGTGATCGCCTTGGTGATCATGCTGGCCGGCGGGCTGGCCATCCTCGCCTTGCCGGTCAACCAGTATCCAAACATTGCCCCCCCAGCGGTGAGCATCTCCGTCGTCTATCCGGGGGCCTCGGCGCAGACCGTGCAGGATACCGTGGTGCAGGTGATCGAGCAGCAGCTCAACGGCATCGACAACCTGCGCTACATCACCTCTGAGAGCAACTCCGACGGCAGCATGACCATCACCGTCACCTTCGATCAGGGGACCGATCCGAACATCGCCCAGGTTCAGGTGCAGAACAAGCTGCAACTGGCGACTCCGCTGCTGCCGGAGGAGGTCCAACGGCAGGGTATCCGGGTGACCAAGGCGGTGAAGAACTTCCTGATGATCATCGCCTTCGTCTCCACGGACGGCAGCATGGACAAGAACGACCTGTCCAATTACATCGTTTCCAACGTCCAGGATCCGGTTTCCCGGGCCAAGGGTGTCGGCGACTTCCAGGTCTTCGGCTCGCAGTACGCCATGCGGATCTGGCTGGATCCGCTCAGGCTGACCAACTTCGGGCTGACTCCGACCGATGTGAGCAGCGCCATCAAGGCACAGAACGTCCAGATATCCTCCGGACAGCTGGGTGGCCTGCCGGCCATCTCCGGCCAGCAGCTCACCGCCACCATCATCGGCAAGACCCGCCTGCAGACGGCCGAGCAGTTCCGCAACATCCTGCTCAAGGTCAACCAGGACGGCTCGCAAGTACGGCTCGGCGATGTTGCGGAGGTTGGTTTGGGTGGTGAGAACTACAGTATCAGCGCGCAATACAACGGCAGCCCGGCAGCGGGGATGGCGATCAAGCTCGCCACCGGAGCCAATGCCCTAGAGACAGCCCAGGCCGTACGCAGGGTGCTCAAGGACCTAGAGCCCTACTTCCCGGCGGGCCTGAAGGTGGAATACCCCTACGACACCACACCGGTGATCTCAACCTCCATCGAAGGGGTAGTGCATACCCTGTTCGAGGCCATCATCCTAGTGTTCCTGGTGATGTACCTCTTCCTGCAGAACTTCCGCGCCACCCTGATTCCGACCCTGGCGGTTCCGGTCGTGCTGCTTGGCACCTTCGGCGTTCTCGCGGCCTTCGGCTTCACCATCAATATCCTGACCATGTTCGGCATGGTGCTGGCTATCGGCTTGCTGGTGGACGACGCCATCGTGGTGGTGGAAAACGTCGAGCGGGTCATGGTCGAGGATGGACTGCCGCCCCGGGAGGCCACCCGGAAGTCCATGGGACAGATCCAGGGCGCCCTAGTCGGCATCGCCCTGGTGCTTTCCGCCGTGTTCCTGCCGATGGCCTTCTTCGGTGGCTCCACCGGGGTGATCTACCGGCAGTTCTCCATCACCATCGTCGCCGCCATGGCCTTGTCGGTGCTGGTCGCGCTGATCTTCACCCCCGCGCTCTGTGCGACCCTGCTCAAGCCCGCCGCTAAGGGGGCACACCACGAGAGGCGCGGCTTCTTCGGCTGGTTCAATCGTACCTTCCAGCAAGGCGTGCAGGGCTACGAGCGCGGGGTTAAGGCAGTACTCAGACGCAAGGCGCCCTATCTGCTGGCCTACCTGGCGATAGTCGTGGTGATGGGCTGGATGTTCACCCGGATCCCCACCGCCTTCCTGCCCGACGAGGATCAGGGCGTGCTGTTCACCCAGGTGCAGACGCCGCCCGGCTCGACCATCGAGCGCACCCAGCAGGTGGTGGACAAGATGCGCGACTACCTGCTCACCGAGGAGAAGAACGTGGTCAGGGGGGTGTTCACCATCACCGGCTTCAACTTCGCCGGTCGGGGTCAGAGCTCGGGCATGGCCTTCATCAGCCTGAAGCCCTGGGAGCAGCGGAGCGGCGAGGACGCCAGCGTGTTCGCCCTCGCCCAGCGCGCGCAAAGGTATTTCTTCTCGCTGCGCGATGCGATGGTGTTCGCTTTCGCGCCCCCGGCGGTGATGGAGCTGGGCAACGCGACGGGTTTCGACGTGTTCCTGCAGGATCGCGCCGGCCTCGGCCACATCGCGCTCACCGACGCCCGCAACCAGTTCATGTCCCTGGCGGCGCAGAGCCCCGTTCTTCAGCGCGTGCGGCCAAACGGGCTGAACGACGAGCCCCAGTTCCAGCTTCTGATCGATGACGAGAAGGCGCGGGCCTTCGGCGTATCCCTGTCCGACATCAACGATGCGGTGGCCATCGCCTGGGGCGCCAGTTACGTGAACAACTTCATCGACCGGGGCCGGGTGAAGAAGGTCTACCTGCAGGGCCAGGCCGAGTCCCGCATGAACCCCGAGGACTTCGCCCAGTGGTACGTGCGCAATGCCGACGGCAAGATGGTGCCGTTCAGCGCCTTCGCTTCTGGTAAATGGATCTACGGCCCGCCGAAGCTCTCGCGCTACAACGGCGTACCGGGGATGGAGATCCTCGGCGAGCCGGCTCCCGGCTACAGCACCGGCGAGGCCATGGCCGAGGTGGAGCGCATCGCCCGACAGCTGCCGACCGGCATCGGCTTCGCCTGGACCGGCCTGTCCTACGAAGAGATCCTCTCCGGCTCCCAGGCGCCGTCGCTCTATGCGCTGTCGCTCCTGGTGGTGTTCCTCTGCCTGGCGGCGCTCTACGAGAGCTGGTCGATTCCCTTCTCGGTGATGCTGGTCGTCCCCCTGGGCGTCGTCGGCGCCCTCTTGTTCACCAGCATGCGCGGGCTGTCCAACGACGTGTTCTTCCAGGTGGGGCTCCTGACCACCATCGGCCTCTCGGCGAAGAACGCGATTCTCATCGTCGAGTTCGCCAAGGAACTGCACGAGCAGGGCCGGAGCCTGTCCGAGGCGGCGGTGGAGGCCTGCCGCATGCGTCTGCGGCCGATCGTCATGACCTCCCTGGCATTCATCCTCGGCGTGGTACCGCTGGCGATATCCCGCGGCGCCGGCGCCGGCAGCCAGCATGCCATCGGCACCGGGGTGATCGGCGGCATGCTGACCGCCACCGTCCTGGCGATCTTCTGGGTGCCGCTGTTCTATGTGCTGGTGTCTTCCTTGTTCAAGGAACGGCGGACCCGCGAGGCCGATGCCGCCGCAACCGGGGAGGAGGCGCTATGAGAGGCGTCCGCCTGTCCTTGGCCTTGCTCGGGGTCGCCTGGCTCGGCGGCTGCTCGTTCATCCCCCACTACCGGACCCCGGCGGCGCCGGTTGCGGCCGACTGGCCGAAAGGCGAGGCCTATGCCGGCCGGACCCGCGACGGCACCGTCTCGGGCGTACAGGGCTGGCGGGACTTCTTCCTCGATCCGGCCCTGCAGCGCCTGCTGCAGATCGCCCTGGAAAACAACCGCGACCTGCGGACGGCCGCGCTGAACCTGGAGGCCTACCGTGCCCAGTACCGTATCCAGCGCTCCGAGCTGTTTCCCACCCTCGACGTCCAGGCCACGGGTAACCGACAGCGCATTCCCGACAGTTTGAGCACCACCGGCAAATCGCGGATCAGCAGCCAGTACAGCGTGACCCTCGGCACCACCTCCTGGGAGCTGGACTTCTTCGGCCGTCTGCGCAGCCTCAACGAGCAGACCCTGGAACAGTACTTCGCCAGCGAGGAAGCCCGGCGCAGCACCCAGATCAGCCTGGTCGCCAGCGTGGCCAACGCCTACCTGGCCTGGCAGGCCGATCAGGCCCTGCTGCAGCTGACCCGCGATACCCTGCAGACCTACGAGGAGAGCTATCGCCTGACCGAGCGCAGCTTCAACGTCGGAGTCGCCTCCGCGCTGGACCTCAGCCAGGCGCGCACCGCGGTGGAGGATGCCCGGGCCAAGCTGGCGCAGTTCACCCGTCAGGTCGCCCAGGACCGCAACGCCCTGACCCTGCTGCTCGGCGCCAGCTTGCCGGCCGATCTGCAGGGCAGCCACGGCCTCGCCGACGACCTGCTCGCCCGGGTTCCGGCCGGCCTGCCGTCGCGGCTGCTGCAGCGGCGGCCGGACGTGCTCCAGGCCGAGCACCAGCTCAAGGCGGCCAATGCCAGCATCGGCGCAGCCCGCGCGGCCTTCTTCCCGAACATCAGCCTGACGGCCGATGCCGGCACTCTGAGCAAGGAGCTGTCCGGCCTGTTCACCGGGGGCAGCGGAACCTGGCTGTACCAGCCGCAGATCAACCTGCCGATCTTCACCGCGGGCCGCCTGCGGGCCAGCCTGAATTACGCCGAGATCCAGAAGGATATCGGTGTGGCCCAGTACGAGAAGGCCATCCAGGTGGCCTTCCAGGAGGTCTCGGACGGTCTGGCGGCCCACCACACCTATCGCCAGCAACTGAGTGCCCAGCGCGATCTGGTCAAGGCCAACGAGCTCTACTACGAGCTGGCCGAGCGTCGCTACCGCACCGGGGTGGACAGCTACCTGACCCTGCTCGACGCCCAGCGCCAGCTGTTCAGCGCCCGGCAGAAGCTGATCAGCGACCGCCTCGACCAACTGATCAGCGAGGTCGACCTGTTCAAGGCCCTGGGCGGCGGCTGGGCGGAGAACAACGAGGACGCCGTGCCGCCGTCCTGATGTGCGGGCGCTGGCAGACTGGGGGCGGTGATTCCAACAGGGTGAGATCTATGCAGTGCGACAACGACGGCACAGGGGAAAAGCCCGGACGGGCCGAATTCCATGAGCGCCATGAGATGCAGGCCGAAGCCGAGGCGCGGCGCCTGCTGGCCGAACGCGAACGGCTCCAGGGGCGCTGGCTGGACTGGGTGGCGGGCGAGCTCTACGCCCTCACGCCGCCCGAATACGCCAGCATGGTGCGCCGTGCCCTGAGCCGGCTGGGCTGACCGGGCCCGCGCCGGCCGCTCAGCGCCGGCGCAGCGGTTCGAGCAGTGCCGACAGGCCGTTATGGTCGATCTCCTGCATCAGCGCCAGCAGACGGCCGATCTCGCCGGCGGGGAAGCCCTCGCGGGCGAACCAGTTGAGATAGTGGCCGGGCAGGTCGGCGATCAGGCGGCCCTTGTACTTGCCATAGGGCATGGTCCGGGTCACCAGCAGCAGGAGATCTTCGGCTTTCATTCCGTTCTCGTCATGGCCAGGGGCTGTGGGCGTCGCGCCATTGTGCCCAATCGCGCCCGCGTCCGGGCAGATCGGCGAGGAGCGGAGGCTCCGTCGAGCGGTGCGTAATGCCCCGGGGAGCATCGAGTGGCCGGGAAAATCCCGCCAGCCAAGCCATAGTTATGGGAGTGGAGCGGCAACCGGCTGCCGGCCCGCGTGCTCGATGCCCGGCGTTCCGTACCGGGGCTGGCCGCGCTGGATGGGCTGCTTCTGCCAGCAGGCGTTTGTCGTCGGGATCTCGGGAGGAGTTTCCATGCGAAAGTCTCTGCACTTGCCGGTCGCGGCTGTCCTGCTGCTCGGTGCGGCAGGCAGCGCCCGGGCGCTGGAGCTGGGTGGCGCGGTGGGCGTCACCGGCCAGGGCGACATGACCTATCGCGTCGGTCTGGGGTTCGACTGGCGACAGGCGTGGTGGAAGACCGGCCTCGGTCATGTGGGTGGCTACTGGGATGCCGGCTACACCTACTGGGAGGGGGGCGATTACGCAGGGGCGCATTCGCTATCGCTGAGTCCGGTATTCGTCTACCAGTTCGCCGGCGGAAGCATCCAGCCCTTCGTCGAGCTCGGCGTCGGCGTCGCCTTCTTCTCGAAGACCCGCGTGGGCGACAAGCGGCTGGGCTCGTCCTTCAACTTCGAGAATCGCATCGGCGTCGGTGTCCGGCTCGCCGGCGGGCACAGGATCGGCCTGCGGGCGAGCCACTACTCCAACGCCGGGATCGAGGAGCCGAACGACGGTATCGAATCCTACGCGCTCTACTACAGCCACTCCTTCTGAGCCGCCCGCCGGTGTGGGTGCCGGGGCCTATTCGAAGGACGGCAGGGCCGGCTTATCCACCGGCTTGCCCGCCGCGGCCCAGGCGTCGAAGCCGCCGGCGATCGAGCTGACCGACAGGTAGCCCATCTCCTGCAGGGTCTGGGCGGCCAGCGCGGCGCGGCCGCCGCCCTTGCAGTAGAGCAGGATGTTCAGGTCGCGGGAGCCCAGCTCGGGCGTGCCGGACATCTTGAATTCGAGCATCCCGCGCGGAATGTTCAGCGCGCCGGCGATGTGCCCGGCCCGGTATTCGTCCGGCTCGCGCACGTCCAGCAGCACGTCGGCCGCGTGGATGGCCGATTCGCTTTCGCTCAGCGGGATCTCCCGGATGCGGGCCTTGGCGGCCGCGACCAGGTCATGGGCGTTCTTCATCTCGATCTCCTCCGGAACGGCGAGCCCCTCGCGGGGAAGGGCTCGCCGATGGGTTCAGTTGAACGGCTGGGGTTTCGCCGTCTGCGCGCTGGACGGCGGCAGGGTCGGCAGTTTGAAGCTCGGCTGCTCGCCGGTCAGGGTCCGCAGGAAGGCGGCGATCTGACCGATCTCCTGCTCCTGCAGCTGGCGGCCGAGCTGCACGCGGGCCATGACGTCGACCGCTTCCTCCAGCTTCCAGTAGGCGCCGTCGTGGAAGTAGGGATAGGTCAGCTCGACGTTGCGCAGGGTCGGCACCTTGAACACGTTGAGATCGCTGTCCTTGCCGGTCACGCCGGCGACGCCCTTGGCCGGGTTGCTGGTCTGGTAGGGCTGAACGAGGCCCATCTTCATGAACATGCCGCCGCCGACCGCCGGGCCGTTGTGGCAGGCCACGCAGCCCGCCGACTTGAACAGCTGGTAGCCTGCCTGCTCGGTCTGGGTCAGCGCCTGCTCATCGCCCTGCAGCCAGCGGTCGAAGCGGGAGTTGGGGGTGACCAGGGTCTTCTCGAACTCGGCGATCGCGTCGGTCACCGCATCGATGGTGATCTGGTCGGTCTTGTAGATCTGCTTGAACGACTCGCGGTACTGGGGGATCGAGCTCAGTACGTCCACGGCCAGCTGATGGCTGGAGGCCATCTCCACCGGGTTGGCGATCGGGCCGCCGGCCTGGGCCTTGAGATCGGCGGCGCGGCCGTCCCAGAACTGCTTGACGTTGTAGCCGGCGTTCAGCACGGTCGGCGAGTTGATCGGGCCTTTCTGCCAGTTGTGGCCGATGGAGGTGGGCAGGTTGTCGCTGCCGCCCATGGACAGGTTGTGGCAGGAGTTGCAGGAAATGGAGCCGGACTTGGACAGGCGTGGATCGAAGAACAGCTGCTTGCCCAGTTCCACCTTGGCCGGATTCTCGATCTTGGCCGGCTGGATCGGCTGGATAGGCTCATTGGCAGGCGCTGCGGCCCAGGCGTTGGCACTCAGTAATACACCTGCCGCGATGAGCGAAGGCTTGTGCATGAAGCTTCCCCTTTTTTGACTGCTTTTTCCGATGGCTTCCAATGGCTCCGGCGATCCCAACGGGCGCACGAACCCGCCGGAGCATTGCCGGTCCATCAGAATCCATCTCTCGGGAGCGTGCAACAACATTACTGTTTCGCCTTGATGCTGGCCTTGTGCGATGACGAGCGGCCGGCTTCCCGTCAATGATCGCGCCGGCGCTCCAGCACGGCGAACAGCAGCATGCCGGCGAGCATGGAAAGGACGAACAACAGGGGCTGCCAGTGTCCGCTGAACAGCAGCGTCACGGCCGGGCCGGGGCAGATGCCGGCGATGCCCCAGCCGATGCCGAACACCAGGCTGCCGGCGATCAGGCGACGATCCAGCTCGCGCTTCTGCGGCAGCTGCATGGGCGCGTCCAGCAGCGAGCGCTGCCGCCGCTTCGCCCAGGAAAAGGGCAGGAAGGCGACGCCGATGGCGCCGCCCATCACCAGCGCCAGCGACGGGTCCCAGGCGCCGGCGAGATCGAGGAAGCCGAGCACCTTGGCCGGGGCGGCCATGCCGGCCAGCAGCAGGCCGATGCCGAACACCAGGCCGGCCAGAAAGGCGGTCAGTTTGCGCATGGTCAGACTCCGAGCAGATGACGCATGACGAACACGGTGGCGAAGCCGCTGGCCATGAACGCCAGCGTCGCCGCCAGGGAGCGCGGCGACAGGCGCGAGAGGCCGCAGACGCCGTGCCCGCTGGTGCAGCCGGAGCCGTAGCGGGTGCCGACGCCCACTAGCAGTCCGGCGAGCACCAGGCCCGCCCAGCCGGTCTGGAAGTCGATCTCCGGCAGCGCGCGGAACAGCTGCCAGAGCAGCGGGGCGGCGAGCAGGCCGAGCAGGAACAGGGTCTTCTCGCCGACGCCTTCGCCGCGCTCCAGCAGGCTGCCGAGCAGGCCGCTGATGCCGGCGATACGGCCGTTGCAGGTCACGAACAGGCTGGCGGCCAGGCCGATCAGCGCGCCGCCGGCTAGGGCCGACCAGGGGGTGAAGTGCGCCCAGTCTAGGGTCATGGGGTTCTCCGTCGGGCAGCCGCGAAGCGGCTCGGTCATATGCCTGGAAGTTAATATGTTTTATTGTAGATTGTACAGCTGCGCGTCTGCCGGCCCGACGGAAGTCGGTCGTGGGCGCGCGCCTCAGGCAAGCCTGTCCGGCAGGATGTTCCCCATACGCCCCCAGGAGGTGGCCATGCGTTTGCTCACGACCCTCACTCTGACGTTCGCCAGCGGGCTCGCGCTCGCCCAGCCCGCCCAGAACGCGGAATATCAGGCCCAGGCCAGGGCCCTGATAGCGCCCTTCGCCCAGGAACTGCTGGCTACCGTCAAGCAGGCGATGGCCCAGGGCGGCCCGCAGAATGCGGTCATGGCCTGCCAGGCCCTGGCGCCGTCCATTGCCCAGAAGCACAGCCGGCAGCCCTGGACGATCGGCCGCACGGCACTCAAGGTCCGCAATCCGAACAACCGGCCGGATGCCTGGGAACGGGAGGTGCTGGAGCGTTTCGCCCGCGAGGCGGCGGCGGGCAAGCCGGTCGCCGGTCTGAGCCATGGCGAGGTGGTCGACGGCGAGTATCGCTACATGCAGGCGATCGCCACCGGCGAGCCCTGCCTGGCCTGCCACGGCAAGAACATCGACAAGGATCTGCTCGCCCTGCTGGATCAGCGCTATCCGGGCGATCAGGCCCGCGGCTTCGCCCTCGGCGAGCTGCGCGGCGCCTTCACCCTGCGCCGCCCACTGGGCGACGGCTCCGGCGAGTGACGGGAGAGACCGCGGCGGGCGGTCTGGCGGGAGAGCGGTCCGATGCGCCGGCCCGTCGGGGCGCGCGCATCGGGTCGGGCCGGATTCCGGCGCTCAGTGCACCTGGCCGTAGCCCTTCATGACGTCGGCCATGCTTTCGTACTGCTCTTCCGGCAACTGCTTGATGGTGTCCAGCACTTCCGCTTCGGCGCCGTTCTTCTCCGCCTGCTGGAGCAGATGCTCCTTGTCGGCGGGAAAGTCGATGCCCTTCAGATAATGGGACACGTTGGACGGGGAGTGGCCGCCAAGACCTCTGGTCATGATTCACCTCTGTCTTCGAATGCCGGGAATGGAACCGGACCCCTGAACAGCAATACGGGGAGAACTGGTCTCCCCGCCGTCGCTTTTCTCGTTTGCCCGTGACTCCTCAGGCGATTCCCGCAGGGAGCGGCGGATTATTTCTTGCCGCCGCCGCCGTGTTCCTGCTCCTGCTTCTTGCCTTCCTCGACCAGCTCGCGAACCCGCTGGCCGCCCTTATGGCCGAGTTCGGAGTAGCCTTCCGGGCCGAGCTGCTCCTTGCGGGCCTCGCCACCCTTGTGGCCGAGTTCGGAGTAGCCTTCCGGGCCGAGCTGCTCCTTGCGGGCCTCGCCGCCCTTGTGGCCGAGTTCGGAGTAGCCTTCCGGGCCGAGCTGTTCCTTGCGGGCTTCGCCGCCCTTCTTCCCGAGTTCGGAATAGCCCTCGGGGCCTAGTTGTTCCTTGCGAGCTTCGCCGCCCATCTTCCCGGCCTCATGAACGCTCATGCTGCCCTTCTGCGGATGTTGCTGCTCGTCTTTATGACCTTTGCCAGCCATCTCAACCTCCTGAAGCTCAAGACGATTCGTGGAAGTCAGCGTTCTTCGCCGCCGCCTTCTTCCGACTTCTTGCCTTCTTCGATGAGTTCACGTACGCGTTGTCCGCCCTTCTTGCCGCCGGCTTCTCCGCCTTTATGGCCGATCTCCTGGTAGAACTCGTGGCCATGGGTGGCGGAAGTGGCTTCTCCGCCTTTCTGTCCGGCTTCGCGGACGCTCATGTTTCCCTTGCTGCTCTGCTTTTCCGTTTCCGTTCTTTCCGTCTTGTCTTTACCTGCCATAGCTGTACTCCTGCCCGATCGACTAGGGCCGAGACACTCGTCGATCTTTCACTGCTTTCCCGAGCTTCCGGTGTTTTCGCTGTTTTCGGAGTTCTTGCCTTCTTCGATGAGTTCGCGAACCCGCTGACCGCCTTTCTTGCCGAGTTCGGAATAACCTTCCGGGCCCAGTTGATTCTTGCGGGTTTCGCCGCCCATCTTCCCGGCTTCGCTGACGCTCATGCTGCCCTTCTTGGATTTGGTAGGCATTTGGACTTCCTCCAGGAGTTATCGATCAAGTTGGTGCGGGGGCGTTTCAGGATTTCCCTTCTTCCGATTTCTTCCCTTCCTCGATCAACTCGCGCACCCGTGGGCCTCCCTTCGTACCGCCTTTGTGTCCTATTTCCTCATAGAACTCGCGATCATGAGTGGCGGACGTCGCCTTGCCGCCCTTGCGGCCGGCTTCCTGCACGCTCATGTCGCCTTTGTCGCCTTTCTTGGTCGTAGGCATGTCATCTTCTCCCGTTACTGCTCACTTCATGGTTGGAGACAGATTCCATAGTTCGGGTTCAGCGGTTAAATGAACCTGTCCTAGTCTCTGAGGAAAGGTGAAGCTGGGAGTTCAACCGGCTTCGATTGGCGGAAGAGAAGTTCTGACGAACGGAGGCGTTTTTATCGATGAAGTTACTATTTGTGTGTCTTTTTAGGCGGTTATGAATTCGTGGAAGTTCCGCTGAGTTATGTCGTTATTTAGTTTTAATTACCCGGGGCGATTTATTGGATGCCTGCTTGTATGTCTGTCTTAGTTGGCGGAGTCATGGGCGTTAGTTCTTCGGAATACCGGCGGAAGTTAGGGGGTTTTTGTCTTTCCCTGGCGCTCTGCGACGCTGCAGAGCCACGCATCGCCCGCTGCGATTGACCGGGGCCGCGCCCGTCTGCTATCTGTATATGCATACAGTCAGCGGCGAGCGATTTCCCATGCAGGCACAGATCATCGGACGGCTCGACCCTGCCACCGCTCCCGCCGTCTACTACGAGGCCTGGGTGCCGGCGGGCTTCCCCTCGCCGGCCGGCGATTACCAGGAGCAGTGCCTGTCGCTGGACGATCTGGTCGGCCTGCGCGCCCCGCACACCTATCTGGTGCGGGTCCGGGGCGACAGCATGATCGAGGCGGGCATCCACGACGGCGACATCCTGGTGGTCGACCGCTCCCTCGAGCCCCGCCCGGGCTGCATCGTGATCGCCCACGTGCACGGCGAGCTGACGGTCAAGACCCTGCGCCGCGACGCGGCGGGCGGGCTCTGGCTGGTGCCGGCCAACCCGGACTACGCGCCGCTCGCGGTGGAGCCGGACAGCCTGGAGGTCTGGGGCGTGGTCACCTGCAACCTGCATTTCCACGCCCGGCCATGAGCTATGCGCTGATCGACTGCAATGCCTTCTACTGCTCCTGCGAGCGGGTCTACCGGCCGTGGCTCAAGGACGTGCCGGTGGTGGTGCTGAGCAACAACGACGGCTGCGTGATCGCCCGCACCCGCGAGGCCAAGCGCCTGGGCATCCCCATGGGCGCCCCGTATTTCCAATGGCGGCAGCGCCTGCGGCAGTGGGGCGTGGCGGTGTTCTCCTCCAACTACGAGCTCTACGGCGAGATGAGCGCGCGGGTGATGGCGACCCTGGAAGGCCTGTTCCCGAAGGTGAAGGTCTACAGCATCGACGAGGCCTTCGCCGACCTCGCGGGCCTGCCCGGCGATCTGGAGGCCCTCGGGCAGCGGGCGCGGGAGCGGGTCTGGCGCTGGACCGGCCTGCCGGTGGGAGTCGGCATCGGGCCGACCAAGACCCTGGCCAAGCTGGCCAACTGGGCGGCGAAGACCTGGGGCAAGTGCGGCGGGGTGGTCGACCTGCGCGACCCGCTCAGGCGCGAACGCCTCCTGCGGATCGCCGAGGTGGGCGAGGTCTGGGGCGTGGGCCGGCGCCTGTCCGCCCGGCTCGCGCCGCTGGGCATCCGCAGCGCCTGGGACCTGGCGCACTTCGAGCCGGCGACCCTGCGCCGCCACTTCAGCGTGGTCCTGGAGAAGACCGCCCGGGAGCTGCGCGGCATTCCCTGCCTGGAGCCGGAGGAGGCGGCGCCGCGGCAGACGATCTGCACCTCGCGCATGTTCGGCCGACGCCTGCACGAGCTGGCGCCGATCCGCGAGGCGCTGGCGAGCTACGCCTCCACCGCGGCGGAGAAGCTGCGCCGCCAGGGCTCGCTGGCCGGCGCCCTGCAGGTGGCGATCCGCACCGGCATGCACGCTCCCGGCGAGCCCCGCTACTGCGGCGTCATGCCCTGTCCGTTGCCGTATCCCACCGACGACACCCGGGTGCTGGTCGACGCCGCGCTGCGCGGCCTCGAGGCGATCTACCGGCCCGGCTTCGCCTACAGCAAGGCCGAGGTCCTGCTGCTGGATCTGCGCCGGCGCGGCGAGTTCACCGGCGACCTCTTCGCCCCGCGCCCCCGTCCCGGCGCCGACCGCCTGATGGCGACGATCGACCGGATCAACGCCCGCCAGGGCCGCGGCAGCATCCGCCTGGGGCGGGTGCCGGCCGAGCCGGCGTGGGCGATGCGCCGCGAGCTGATGTCCCAGCGCTACACCACGTGCTGGGACGAGCTGCTACAGGTGAGCTGAGCGTCCTCCTCGATCCGCCACCAGGACGGCAGCAGGCGGCGGACCTGGGGGCGGGCGAAGCGGTCGTCGATCAGGTGCACCACGCCCTCGTCCTGCGGCGTGCGGATGACCCGGCCGGCGGCCTGCACCACCTTCTGCAGGCCGGGGTAGAGGTAGGCGTAGTCGTAGCCGCTGCCGAACAGCGCCGCCAGCCGCGCCTTGAACTCCTCGTTCACCGGGTTGACCTGGGGCAGGCCGAGGGTGGCGACGAAGGCGCCGATCAGCCGCTCGCCGGGCAGGTCGATGCCCTCGCCGAAGGCCCCGCCGAGCACGGCGAAGCCGATGCCGCGCCCGCCCGCCTGGAAGCGCTCGATGAAGGCCTGGCGCGCGTCTTCCTCCATGCTGCGGGTCTGCTCCCAGAACGGGATGTCCGGATGGCGCTCGGCCATCAGGGCGCTGACCTGCCGCAGGTAGTCGAAGCTGCTGAAGAACGCCAGGTAGTTGCCGGGGCGTTCCCGGTACTGGCGGGCCAGCAGCTCGACGATGGGTTCCAGGGAGGCAGCGCGGTCGCCGTAGCGGGTGGAGATGTGCCGGGCGATGTGCACGCTGAGCTGCTCGGCGCGAAACGGCGAGTCCGCCTCCAGCCAGACGCTGTTGGTCGGCAGGCCCAGGGTGTCGGCATAGAACCGGCGCGGGCTCAGGGTGGCGGAGAACAGCACGGCGGAGCGCGCCTGGGCCAGGCGCGGGGCGAGGAAAGGCGCCGGCAGCACGTTGCGCAGGCACAGCCGGGAGGCGGCGCGGCCCCGGCGATCCGGCGGCAGCAGGCTGCAGTCGAACAGCGAATGGCGGTCGAACAGCTCGGCCAGGCGGCAGAACTGCAGCATGTCGAAGTAGAAGGCCTGCAGTTCGGCATCCAGCCCGGCCGGGGCGTCGGCAAGGAAGTCGTTGATCGCGCCGATGGCCTGCTGCAGGGCGGCGAGCAGCTTGCTGGGCAGCTCTTCCTTCACCTCGTAGGGCCGAGCCTGCTCGCGGGCGAGGGCGCTCCAGGCGCGCTGGATGCGCTCCAGCGGCTTCTTCAGGGCTGCAGGGGCCTGGCGGCGGGCGGCGCGCAGGTCGTGCTGGTCCAGTTCGGCGCTGTACATGCCGCGGCCGCGCTCCAGCAGGTTGTGGGCCTCGTCCACCAGCACGCCGACGCGCCACTGGTTGGCCTGGGTCAGGCCGTGGAGCAGGGCGGTCAGGTCGAAGTAGTAGTTGTAGTCGCCGACCGTCACGTCGACCCAGCGCGCCAGTTCCTGGCCCAGGTAGTAGGGGCAGACCCGGTGGGCCTGGGCCACCTCGCGCAGCCGGGTCTGGTCGAGGAAGGGCGTTTCCAGGGCCGCGGCGCGGGCCGCCGGCAGGCGGTCGTAGAAACCGCGGGCCAGGGGGCAGGACTCGCCGTGGCAGGCGAGATCCGGATGCTCGCAGGCCTTGTCCCGCGCCGTCAGCTCCAGCACCCGCAGCGGCCGGCCGCGGCCGAGGGTGGCCAGCGCATCCAGCGCCAGGCGCCGGCCGGAGGTCTTGGCGGCGAGGAAGAACAGCTTGTCCAGTTTCTGTCCGGGGCAGGCCTTGAGCTGCGGGAACAGGGTGGCCAGGGTCTTGCCGATGCCGGTGGGCGCCTGGGCCATCAGGTGGGTGCCGGTGCAGGCGGCCTTGTACACGGCCTCGGCGAGCTGGCGCTGGCCGGGGCGGAAGTCGGGGTAGGGGAAGCGCAGTTCGGCGAGGGCCCGGTCGCGGGCCTCGCGGTGCGCCAGCTCCTGCTGCGCCCAGGCGAGGAAGGCCTGGCACTGGGCCTCGAAGAAGAGGCGCAGCTCTTCGGCATCGCGGCGCTCCAGAAGCAGGGTTTCCTTCTGGCTGGCCACGTCGAAGTAGACCAGCGCCAGCTCGATGGCGGGCAGGTTCCGGCTCCGGCACAGCAGCCAGCCGTAGACCCTGGCCTGGGCCCAGTGCAGCGCGCGATGGTTGGCCGGCTGGCGGGCCAGGTCGCCCCGGTAGGTCTTGATCTCCTCCAGGCGGTTGAGCGCGGGGTCGTAGCCGTCGGCGCGGCCGCGCACCAGGAGTTCCCCGTAGCGGCCTTCCAGCGCGACCTCGCGCTCGTAGCCCGCACCGCGGCGCCCGGTCACCAGACCGTGGCCGGCGATGCCTTCCTGGGCGCTGGGCGAGGGGGTGAAGCGCAGGTCCAGGTCGCCCTGCTTGGCGGTGAACTCGCAGAGGCTGCGCACCGCCACCCGGTAGCTCACCGCGCCTCCTCCGCCCACTGCACGTAGCACACCGCTACGGGAATGCCGTGCTCCAGGGCGTAGTCCAGCCAGCGGCACTGGTTGTCCTGCAGACGGTCGCCGGGACCCTTCACCTCGATCATCCGGTAGCGCGCCTCCTCCGGCCAGAACTGGATCAGGTCCGGCAGGCCCGAGCGGTTGGCCTTGACGTCGCACAGCAGGCGCTCGAAGACCAGCCGCAGGTGCCGCGCCGGGATGCAGGCCAGGGCCTGGCGCAGCAGGGGTTCGTCGAGCAGGCCCCAGGCGACGAAGGGCGACTGGAGGCCGTGTTTCTCGGCGAAGGTACGCAGGATGGCCTCGCGGTGGCTGCCGTCGTCCAGGCGCGCCAGACAGTGCTCGAACGGCTCGCGGCGGCGCTCGGCGAAGTCCGGCCGGGTCAGGTCGGCCGGGCCGCTGTGGAAGGGGTGGAAGAAGGCGCCCGGCAGCGGGGCGAAGACCGCCTCCCAGCAGAGCAGGCCGAACAGCGAGTTGAGCAGGGTGTTCTCCACGTAGTGCACCGGCGCCTCCGGTCGGTCGAGGTGCTCGCGCACCGCCCATTCCACGCCGGCTGCCGGCTGTGGCAGGCGCAGATCCAGGCGCTCGACGCGGCGCGCGGCGCGGCGGGGGACGGGCGGCCGGCCCAGGGCGCGGCGCAGGCGCGGCAGCTGGCGCTCCAGCTGCTGGGCTTCGGCCTCGCTCTCCGGCGCGGCCTCGGCCGCCAGGGCCAGCTCCAGCGCCGCCTCGACCTGAGCGCAGCGCTCCAGCATGCGGATGCAGCGCTGGCGCGCCTCCGGGTAGCGGTTGCCGGCGTGCAGGCGCAGGGCTTCCGGCCAGTTGCCGTCGCGCTCGTGCTGCTGGGCCAGGCGGAACAGCAGCTTGCCGCGCCGCCGTTCCAGCCAGGGGTTGGCGTAGGGTTCGGCGGGGATCTCCGCCAGCACCGCGTCCGGCGCCGCGCCGGCCTCGAAGCGCTCGCGGCAGCGCTGCAGGTGCAGGTAGTCGTCCAGCTCACGGCGGCTGTGGAAGGCCCGCGACTCGGCGGAGAAGGGCACCTGTTCATAGCGGTAGATCCCGAGGTCGGCGAGGACGAACTCGCTCCAGTCCTGTCGCAGGTTGCCGAAGAACATCAGGCGCAGGCGCTCGCAGAGTCCGTCGATGGCCAGGCCCAGGACCCGCTCCGGCAGCGCCGGGCACCATTCGGCCAGCGGTCGCGGCGGCTCTGCTTCGGCGGCCAGGGCGGCGCGCAGCTCGTCCTTGCGCAGCTTCGCCGGCAGGCCGAAGGCCTGGGCGATCTCGCCCTTGGTCAGCAGACCGAACAGTTCGTCGAGACCGAGCGCCGGCGCCGCCTCGACCCAGCCTTCGGCGATCAGCGGCGCGGCGGCTTCCAGCGGGCAGCCGATCTCCGCGTAGCGCAGCTTGCCGGCGCGGAACAGCCGGCCCTTGCGCATCGCCATGCGCACCAGCAGGGCGCGGGAGGCGCGGGGCAGGCGCGGGAAGCGGTCGAGGAAGGCGCGCTCGGCCTCGTCCAGCAGATCGCCGTGGCGCACGCCGACCCAGTCCAGCACCTGCTGGAAGTTCTCCAGGTAATAGAAGGGGTTTTCCAGGGACTGGCGCGGCGAGCGCTCGCCGGGTTGGAGGTCCTGCATGTCGGGTCCGAAGGCAAAAAACGCTGTACTTATCCACAGGCCGCCCGGCTTGGCAATCGCTGGCGGATCGGTGGCGGGCGCAGCCGCGCCCGGGCGGCGCGGCGATCAGCTGCTATGATGCCTTCTGGTCGTTTTTCATACACCCGCAAATGCGCCCGCCGCCCATCGACCCCGTGCGGCCGCCGCTGCCGCTGGCTTTGCCCGGCGGGCTGCGCGGCCGGCTGATCGCCCTGCCGCCCGGTTCGCGGGCGGCGGCGCTGCTGCGCGTGGGCGCCGGCTCCCACGACGAGCCGGCGGAGTATCCGGGGCTGGCGCACTTTCTCGAACACCTGCTGTTTCTCGGCAGCCGCGCCTATCCGCAGGCGCGGAGCCTCATGGCCTTCGTCCGGGGCTGCGGCGGCCGGCTCAACGCCTCGACCCGCGAGCGCCATACCGACTTCTTCTTCGAGGTGCCGGCCGATCTGCTCGGCGAAGCTCTCGGACGCCTGCTGGACATGCTCGCCCGGCCGCTGCTCGACATCGATGCGCAGCTCGCCGAGCGCGAGGTGCTGCAGGCCGAGTTCCAGGCCCGCGGTGCCGAGCGGGAGACCCTGTGCGACGCGGCGCTCGGCTCCGCCCTGGCGGCGCCCCATCCGTTCGGCGCCTTCCATGCCGGCAACCGTGCGACCCTGCCAGTGGAGCGGCCGGCCTTCCAGCGGGCGCTGCGGGAGCATCACCGGCGCTTCTACCAGGCCGGGCAGAGCGAGCTGCTGCTCGCCGCTCCGCAGCGGCCGGCGGCGCTGGCAGACCTGCTGCGGGCGACCGAATGCCGGCTGGCCCGCGCGCCCTGGGTGGAGCGCCGGCCGCCGCCGCTGGGGCTGACGGCCGGGCGCTGGCTGCGCCTGCAGAGCGACGGACGGCCGCGCCTGGAACTGGCCTTCGCCGTCGAACGCCTGCCGGCGGGCGGCGAAGCGGCACTGGACCTGCTCGCCGACCGACTGACCGGCGAGGCGCCGGGCGGTCTGGCCAGCCGGCTGCGCGAGGCGGGCTGGTGCGAGGCGATCGATCTGCGCACGCCCTACCGGTTCGCCGGCCAGGGGCTGGTGGCGATCGGCCTGGAACTGACGGAAACGAGGCTGTCGGCGCGGGCGGCGCTGGTCGAGGCGGTCTGCGACTGGCTGCGCTTCTTCGCCGAAACGGCCGACTGGCATCGGTGCTGGGACGAATACCGCCGGAGCCGGCAGCGACAGCTGTCGTGCCTGGGGCCGCTGGAGCGGGTGCGCTACTGGGCGGAGCCGGGGGCCTGGTCTGCGGCGGCCGCCGAGGCCGCCGTGCGCCAGGCCCTGTCGGCGCTGCTCGGGCAGATGCGGTGCCTGCGGCCCCTGGTGCTGACCTGCGACCGGCGGCCCTGCGAGCTGCGGCAGGCGGGCGGCTTTCCCCTGCGGCTGGACGGCGAGGTGCCGCCGCGGGCCGAACCCCGGCGGTGGCGCTGGCGCCAGCCGGAACCCAATCCCTGGCTGCGCCCGGCTCCCGCGGCGCTGCCGGCGGCCGCCATCGACCCGGCCCTGCGCTGTCTGGAGCGGGGCGATACGCCGGGGCCGGGCGCCCTGTTCCTGCGCTGGAGCCTGGCCGAAACGCCGCCGGGGCTCTGGCGGGCGCTCGGCGCGGCCCTGCGCCCGACGCTCTGGGCGGCGCGGCAGGCCGGTGTCGAGTCGCGCTTCGAAGACGGCGACGGCGGCTGGAGCCTGCAGCTCCACGGTCCGGCGGACCTGCTGCCGCAGGTTCTGGACGCACTCGCCGGGCTGCTGCGCGCGCCGCCCCGGGCGGCGCTGGCCGAGGCGCTGCGGCGGCAGGCGGACGACGGCGGCGAGATGCCGATCCGCCGGCTGCTCCGGCGCCTACCGCAGTTCTGGACGGCCGAGTCCGCCGCGGCGTCCCGGCCGCAGGATCTGGCCCGGGCCTGGCATGGCGCCCGTTGGGACGGACTGGCCGCGGGCCTGCCGGCGACGTCGAGCGGCCGGCTGCAGGCGGCCCTGGCAAGACTCCCCGGCCAGCCGGTGCGCGGCGATTCGGCCGGGCTCGCGCCGGACGCCGGCCTGCGCTGGTGGCAGGCGGCGGATTCGGGCGAAAGCGCCCTGCTGCTGTTCTGTCCGCTGCCGTCGTCCGCGCCGGCCACCGAGGCGGCCTGGCGCCTGCTGGCGCAGCTGATGGAGGGGGCGTTCTACCAACGGCTGCGTGGCGAACTGCAGCTGGGCTATGCGGTGTCCTGCGGCTTTCGCCAGGTCGGCGGGCGGAGCGGCATCCTCTTCGCCGTGCAGTCGCCGAGCGCGTCGGTCGGGCAGCTCCTCGCCCATGTCGAGGTCTTTCTCGACGAGCGGCAGGCATGGCTGCAGGCCCTCGAAGCGGCGCCCTTGGCCGAGGCAAAGTCCCGGCTGGCGGCGCGCCTGGCCGATGCCGCCTCCAGCCCGCGCGAGCTGGCGGAGTGGGCCTGGCAGGCCCGTCTGGCCGGCCTGGACATAGGCCATCCCGAACGGGTGCGGGCGGCGCTGGAGCGCCTGCGCCGGGACGAGGCGGCGCGCCAGCTGGCGGCCCTGCGCACGGCGGCGGGCGGCTGGTGCGCCCTGGCCAACGCGCCGCCCCCGCCGGGCTGGCAGCGGCGTCGATCCGGCGCGGCGAGGGACGCTCCGTCGGCGCGGCGTTGAAGAGAGCCGCCGGGCCGACTAATGCTTTCCTGTGTGAGTCGGCGCCGGAAACCGCCGGGCCGACGGCCAGCAGGAGGAGATTCGCCATGTGGAGCAAACCCGCGTTCGTCGATCTGCGCATCGGCTTCGAAGTCACCCTCTACGTCGCCAACCGCTGAGCGCCGGCGCGCCTGCCGTGCTCGTCCGGGTGCTCGGCTCCGCCGCCGGCGGCGGCTTTCCCCAGTGGAACTGCAACTGCCGCAACTGCCGGGGCCTGCGCGAGGGGCGGCTGAACGCCCGGCCGCGCACCCAGTCGTCCGTCGCCCTGTCCGACGACGGCGCGGCCTGGGTGCTGTGCAACGCCTCGCCGGATATCCGCGCCCAGCTGGCGTCCTTCCCGGCCCTGCAGCCGGCGCGCCGGCCGCGCGACACGGCGATCGGCGCGGTCGTGCTGCTGGACGGGCAGATCGACCATGCGGCGGGCCTGCTGAGCCTGCGCGAGGGCTGTCCCCTGGACGTCTGGTGCAGCGAGGCGGTCCACCGCGACCTCAGCGACGGCTTCCCGCTGTTCGCCCTGCTCGCGCACTGGAACGGCGGCCTGCGCTGGCGCCCCATCGCCCCGGACGGCCCGTTCCGCGTGCCGGCCTGCCCGGCCCTGCGCTTCACGCCGGTGCCGCTGGGCAGCGCCGCGCCGCCGTATTCGCCGCGCCGGCGGGCCCCGCAGCCGGGCGACAGCCTCGGCCTGCTGGTCGAGGACGCGGGCAGCGGCGGCCGGCTGTTCTACGCCCCGGGCCTGGGCCGGGTCGATGCGGCGCTGCGGGAAATCCTGCGCGGCGCCGACTGCCTGCTGCTGGACGGCACCTTCTGGCACGACGACGAGCTGCGCCGCTGCGGCGTCGGCGATCGGCTCGGCAGCGAGATGGGCCACCTGGCCTTGAGCGGTCCGGGCGGCCTGCTGGAGGTGCTCGAGGCTCTGCCGGCGGTGCGCCGGGTCCTGGTCCACATCAACAACACCAACCCGATCCTGGACGAGGACTCCGCCGAGCGGGCGCTCCTCGACCGGCAGGGCATCGAGGTGGCCTGGGACGGCATGAGCATCGAGCTGTAGGCGCGGCGGCCCGGCCGCCAGCGAACCCCGGTGCGCCCGCGCACCCCTGGCCACAGGAGCCGACATGGGCACGACCGCCATGAGCCCCGCCGAATTCGAGCAGGCGCTGCGCGCCAAGGGGGCCTGCTACCACATCCACCATCCCTTCCATCGCGCCATGCACGAGGGCCGCGCCAGTCGCGAGCAGATCCGTGGCTGGGTGGCCAACCGCTATTACTACCAGCGCAACATCCCGACGAAGGATGCGGCGATCCTCGCCAACTGCCCGGATCGCGCGGTCCGCCGCCAGTGGCTGCGGCGCATCCTCGAGCAGGACGGCGCGCAGGAGGGCGAGGGCGGCATCGAGGCCTGGCTGCGCCTGGCCGAGGCGGTCGGCCTGGAGCGCGGGCAGGTGCTGTCCGAGGAGCTGGTGCTGCCCGGCGTGCGCTTCGCCGTCGACGCCTACGTCAATTTCGCCCGCCGCGCCAGCTGGCAGGAGGCCGCCGGCAGCTCGCTGACCGAGCTGTTCGCCCCGCAGATCCACCAGTCGCGCCTGGACGGCTGGCCGCGCCACTACCCCTGGATCGAGCCGGGCGGCTACGACTACTTCCGCCGCCGCCTGGGCGAGGCGCGCCGGGACGCCGGGCACGGCCTGCGCATCGTCCTCGAGCACTGTCGCAGCCGCGAGTCCCAGGAGCGCATGCTGGAGATCCTACAGTTCAAGCTGGACGTGCTCTGGAGCCTGCTCGACGCCCTGAGCATGGCCTACGAACTGGGCCGCCCGCCGTACCACACGGTAACCGCCGAGCGCGTCTGGCACCGGGGGATCGCCCCGTGAGCGCGCACGACGAACGCCTGGACCGGGTCCCGGCGCTGCGCCGCGGCTTCCGCTTCCAGTGGGAGCCGGCGCAGGGCTGCCACGTGCTGCTCTACCCCGAGGGCATGGTCAGGCTCAACGACAGCGCCGGGGCGATCCTCGAACGGGTGGACGGCCGGCGCAGCGTCGCCGCCATCGTCGACGAACTGGCCCGGCGCTTCCCCGAGGCCGCGGGCATCGAGGCGGACGTCCTGGAATTCCTGGAGGTGGCCCGTGAACGCTTCTGGATCGAGTTGCGCTGAGTCCGCTGTCGCGCCGGGCCCGCCGCTCTGGCTGCTGGCCGAGCTGACCTACCGCTGCCCGCTGCAGTGCCCGTACTGCTCCAACCCGCTGGATTTCGCCGGCCAGGGCGAGGAGCTGTCCACCGCGCAGTGGATCGAGGCGTTGCGCCAGGCCCGCGAGCTGGGCGCGGCGCAGCTCGGCTTCTCCGGCGGCGAGCCGCTGCTGCGCCGGGACCTGGTCGAGCTGATCCGGGCGGCCCACGAACTCGGCTACTACACCAACCTGATCACCTCCGGCATCGGCCTGGGCGAAGCGCGCCTGAACGCCTTCGTCGCGGCCGGCCTGGACCACGTCCAGATCAGCCTGCAGGCCGCCGACGAGGCGCTGAACGACCGCCTCGCCGGCTCGCGCCGGGCCTTCGCCCGCAAGCTGGCCATGGCCCGCGCGGTCAAGGCCCGCGGCTTGCCCATGGTGCTTAACGTCGTCGTCCACCGGCACAACATCGACGACATCGACCGCATCATCGAGCTGTGCCTGGAACTGGAGGCCGATGCCGTTGAGCTCGCCACCTGCCAGTTCTACGGCTGGGCCCGGCTCAACCGCGCCGGGCTCTTGCCCAGCCGGGAGCAGCTGACGCGGGCCGAGCGCATCACCGGCGAGTGGCGGGCGAAGCTGGCGGCGCGGCGGCATCCGTGCAGGCTGATCTTCGTCGTCCCGGACTACCACGAGGAGCGGCCCAAGGCCTGCCTGCACGGCTGGGGCAGCCTGTTCCTCGCCATCGCCCCGGACGGCACCGCGCTGCCCTGCCACAGTGCGCGGCAGCTGCCCCTCGAATTTCCCAACGTGCGCGAACACGGCCTGAAGCACATCTGGTACGACTCCCCCGCCTTCAACCGCTACCGCGGCTTCGACTGGATGCCCGAGCCCTGCCGCTCCTGCGCCGAGCGGGAGCGGGACTTCGGCGGCTGCCGCTGCCAGGCCTTCCTGCTCAGCGGCGACGCCGGCAACGCCGACCCGGTGTGCAGCAAGTCGCCGTACCACGACAAAATCCTCGCCGCCCGCCGGGAAGCGGAGCGGAGCCCATCCGCCGCGGACCGGCTGATCCTGCGCAACGCCCGGACCTCCCGGCTGATCGCCAGGGGGTGAGCCCATCGCCGGGGGAGCCGCAGCCCGCTAGAGCAGCGAGCGGTAGCCCTCTTCCTCGAGCACCTGGCGCACCGCCCGGCGCTGCAGCAGCCGCCGGTAGTGGTCGCGGCAGTTGGGCGGCAGGGGGATGCCGATGCGCTGGGCCCAGAACTCGACGTAGAACAGCGCGCAGTCGGCGATGCCGAAGCGCCCGGTGACGTATTCCTGCCCGGCCAGCCGCGGGTCCAGCCCGGCGAAGCCCCGGTCGACGATCTCCCGGCCGCGGGAGCGGATCGCGGCGTGCTCGGCCTGGTCGGCGCTGTAGCGCTCGGTGGTGAAGATGCGGGTGAAGCCCTGGCCGTGCAGGTGCTGGGTGACGTACTCCATCACCTCGCGCACCCGCGTCTCGGCCTCGGTGGTTTCCGGCAGCAGCTTGCCGCGCGGGTAGTTGCAGGCCAGCCACCAGGCGATGGACTGGAAGTCGGTGAGGGGGCTGCCGTCGTCCAGCACCAGGCTGGGGATGGTGCCCTTGGGGTTGATCGCCAGGTACTCCGGCTTGAGGTGGTCGCCGGCCGGCAGGTTGACGACATGGGCTTCGAACACCAGCTCCAGTTCTTCCAGCAGGATGTGGATGCCCGTGCTGCAGGAACCGGGCGTCATGTAGAACTTCATCAGTCGGCTTCCTCCTGATCGTGCCGGGGGTCGAGCAGACCCCGTTCGCGGATCGCTGCCTTGAAGCCCTTCATCACCGGCCGCGAGATGACCGTTTCGGCCAGCACGCGCTGCTCGTAGACGCGCTCCCTCATGGCGTCGTCGAGCCGCGCGCGAGCCTCCCGGATCAGCTCGTGCACGGCGGGATCCAGGCGTTCGCCCGGCTGCGTCCGGATCGCGTCGTAGAGCAGCGCCATGACCTGCTTCTCGGTCGGGCGCATCTTGCATTTGCCGTCGAGGATCTTGAGCATCACCGCCGTGGCGCAGTCCACCTGGATCGGCGTCAGGGGATTGGCCCGCAGCCAGTCGGCGACCTGTGCGGGCGTCATGCCGGGACCTCGCCGGCGGCGAGGCGTCGGGCATAGTCGAGCAGGGATTCCTCGATGGCTTCCCAGGCGTAGCCCGAGACGGCGCGCACGCCGATGGCCGCCAGTTTCTCCGTCGGCCCGTCGCCGATCTTGGCGACGAACACCGCCTGGCAGTCCCTGATCGCTTCGAGGATGCCGGCCATGGCGCTCTGGCTGGAGCTGTTGCCCAGGCAGTAGTGCTCCACCTCGCGGGTTTCCAGCAGGCGGCAGCTGTCCGGTGCGACCGCGTAAATGGCGAAGCGCTTGGCGTGGCCGAAGTGCTCGCTGATCGCCCGGCCTTCCTTGCTGGCCACCGCCAGCTTCAGCGGGAAGGCGGTCATGCGGCGGTATGCCGGAGCAGCTTCAGGCAGGCCCGCGAGGCCGCCAGCTCCACCGCGCGCATGTCGTCGAAGTTGCGCACCTGCGGATCGGCACCGGCCTCGAGCAGCAGTTCGAGCAGCTCCGGGCGGTCGCTGGAGGCGGTGTACATCAGCGCGGTGGAGCCGGCGTCGTTGCGGTTGTCCAGCTCGATGCCGGCGGCGATGAGCTCGCGCACGATGCCGGCGTCGCGGGACACGCAGGCCAGCCAGAGGGCGGTGTTGCCGTCGTCGTTGCGGGCGTGGAGGTCGACGCCGAGGGTCAGCAGTTCGCGGACGATCTCGCCCTGGCCCTGCAGCGCGGCGCGCATCAGCGGGGTCAGACCGTGCAGGCGCCTGGCGTTGAGGTCCTTGGGATCGAAGTCCCAGTCGAGGAGGAAGGCCGCCAGGGCCGGGCTGAGGTCGGCGGTCGGCTCCGGCGCGGCCGGTGCGGCCAGGGCGGTGGCCAGCGGCCGGTAGCCGCCGTCGACGCTGTAGACGCGGGCGAAGCGGAAGTCGCTGAACGTCTGGGCGAAGGTCTTGCTGGAGTTGCCGTGGTAGCAGTAGACCAGCACCGGGGCTTCCTTCGGCAGACGGCCCAGCCAGAGCGGCAGGCGGTCCTCGGAGAGGTGCATGGCGCCGTCCAGGTGCTCCTGCTGGTAGCTGTGCAGGTCGCGCACGTCGAACAGCTTGAGGTCGGGCTCGGCGCGGATCAGGGCTGCGGCCTCGGCCGCGGAGAGGCATTGGTAGGGAATCCGTTCGGTTGTCGCCATGGGTATCTCCGCCGTCATCGGGGGGAAGGGTCGTCGGCATAGGCCGGGGCGGACTCGATGCGCGGGTCGTCCAGCGGCCGGCCGACGGTGAAGTGATAGAGGCTCTGCCAGGCGCTGCCGGCCAGGCCGAGCAGGTCGTGCATCGGGTCGTCGAAGAAGCAGCCGATGCCGGTGCCGCGCAGACCCTGGGCCTCGGCCTCGAGATAGAGCGCCTGGCCGATCAGCCCGGCCTCGCGGTACAGGCTGCGGTAGGCGGCCGGGCCGCCGGCCAGGGCCGCGTCGAATTCGCCGAGCATGCCGAGGGCGAAGCAGGCGTTGGCGGCCAGCTCCTGGTGGCAGTGCAGGCCGCGGGCGATGCGCTGCAGCACGGCGGGTTCGAAGAGGCTCAGGCGCAGCAGCCCGTCGACGCCGGGCACCGGCTCGGGCCGGAAGCGCTCGCCCAGCAGTTTGAGCAGGGCGACCTGCTGGGCCTTGCTGCGCGGCAGCAGATAGAGGCCCGGCTGCAATCCCTCGACCCGCGAGACGAACAGCACCAGCGCCGCCCGCGGCGTTTCGCCGAAGGTATCCCAGGGCAGGCCTGCGGCCGGCCGCAGGCGGGCGAGGATGGCCGCAAACTGGACGAGGGGCATGACGTGGCGGTGGTCGAAGCGCTGGGCGCTGCGCCGTTCGCTCAGCAGCTGGCGCACCGGCTTCTGCGCTGCGCCGGCCGGCCGCGGCGTGGCCGGCGGCAGAGCGGCGGGCGCCGGCGGCTGGCCGTCGGCGCGGCGGGTGGCCCGCGCTACCTCGGCGATCACCGGCCAGCCGTACATGGGATGGCGGTCGATGGTCGAGGCCATGCCGTGCCAGTGCGCGGTCTCGGCCAGGGCGCGCAGTTCGGCGGCCGCCAGCGGGGTCGGCGCTGCCGCATCGAAGCCGACCGCCAGCAGGATCTCCGCTTCCTCCACCTCCGTCTCGGCACGGCGCCGGGCCGGGAATTCCGCCAGCCGGTCGATGCCGGCCAGCCGCGCCAGGGTATCGCTGCCCACCTGCGGCTGCTCGGCCAGCCGCCAGCCGAGGCTCGCAGCGGCATAGCGCAGGGCGCCGGCGGCATGGCCGGTGTCCAGCTGGCAGTAGCGGAAGGCGCGCTCGCCGTACTTCCAGGCTTCGCGCCACATCACCGAGGTCAGCAGGATGGCCAGGCGCGGGCCGCCACCGGCGGCCATGTGGGCGGCGCGCAGTTCGAGGGCATGGTCTTCCGGCCGGTAGTGGTAGAGCCCGTCGGCCAGGCCGTCGATGCCGGCGAGCAGCAGGTAGGCCTCGGTCGGGTGCAGGTTGCCGCTGGAGGGATTGGCGCGCACCGCCCAGCGGTCCGGGCCGTAGCTTTTCCAGGCGGTCAGTCCGAGCGACAGCTGCAGCAGGGCGCCGATGCTCTCCAGGTCGGGCGGCAGGGGGGCCAGGCCCGGCTCGTCGAGTGCGGCGAACGGCCGCTGCAGGGCGCGCTGCAGGGCCGTGTCGGGAGCCCGATGGCTCAGGCGCGGCAGCCGCACCTGGGGGGCGCCGGCGAAATGGCGGAACGGCGCTGGCTGCTCGTCCCAGTCCAGGGTGCCGGGGCCGGCCGCGTAGGCTTCGAAGCGGTGCTTGGTGCGCTGGTGGTAGTCCCGCACGACCGCCAGGTCGGCGGCGGAATCGGCTGTCTGGATCGGCATGAATGGGCACACTCGGGTAGTCCGGGGGGATTTTGCAAGACTAGTACCACTGCCCCGGCCCGCGCGCCATGCGGGCTGCGGGCGATCGGCCGGGGCGGCGAGTGCGACATTGTCGGGTTTGCGACTGTCGTTCCGGAAAAGGCGGGCGTCAGGCGGCGGCGGGCGAGCGGTCGGTCTCCGCGTCGAGCAGGCGCGCGAAGTCCGCGTAGGACAGGGGACGCGAGAGCAGATAGCCCTGGAACTCGTCGCAGCCCTGCTCGCGGAGGAACTCGAACTGCGCCTGGTTCTCCACGCCTTCGGCGACCACGGTCTTGAGCAGGCTCTGGCCGAGGGAGATGGCGGCGCGGGCGATCATGGCTTCGTCGCCCTCGTGCTCGATGCCGGTGACCAGCGAGCGGTCGATCTTGATGATGTCCAGGGGGAAGCGGCGCAGGTAGCCGAGGGACGAATAGCCGGTGCCGAAGTCGTCCATGGCCAGGCTGCAGCCGAGCGCCTTGAAGCCGCGGAGGATGGCGATGGCGCGCTCGCCGTCGCCGAGGAAGACGTTCTCGGTGATCTCCAGCTCGACCAGGGACGCCGGCAGCTGCGCCTCGCTCAGCAGGCCGGCGATGTGGGGCACGATGTCCTCGCCGAGGAACAGCTGCGGCGACAGGTTCACCGCCAGGCGCAGCGGCGTCTGGCGCTCCCGGTTCCACTGCCGTGCGGCGGCGAAGGCGCGGCGCAGGATGGCGGTGGTGAGCGGCAGGATCAGCCCGGCCTCCTCGGCGATGGGGATGAAGCGGTCCGGGGTGACGGTGCCGAGCTCCGGATGGAACCAGCGCGCCAGCGCCTCGACGCCGATGATCCGCCGGCGGTGGTCGACCTTGGGCTGGTAGTGCACGTCGAACTCGTCGCGCTCCAGGGCGCCGCGCATGGCGGTCTCGACGGTCAGCCGTTCGTTGGCGAGACGGTTGAGTTCGTGGGTGAAGAACTGGAAGTTGTTGCGGCCGCGCCCCTTGGCCGCGTACATGGCGGCGTCGGCGTGCTTGAGCAGGGTCTGCGCGTCCTTGCCGTCGTCGGGATACAGCGCCACGCCCAGGCTGGCGCCGATGTGGAAATCGCGCCCGGCGAGGCGCACCGGCCGGCCGATCTCCTGCAGCACGTGTTCCAGCACGGTGATCACCGTGCCGGGCTGCTGGTGGTCGTTGAGCAGCAGCACGAACTCGTCGCCGCCCAGGCGCGCCACCGTGTCGGACTCGTGCAGGCTGCCCCTGAGGCGTCCGGCGATCTGCTTGAGCAGCTCGTCGCCGGCGGCGTGGCCGAGGCTGTCGTTGATGAGCTTGAAGTTGTCCAGATCGAGGAACACCAGGGCGAGCCGGCGCTCCAGTTCGGCGGCGCGGGCGATGCCCTGGCCGATGCGGTCCTGGAGCAGGGCCCGGTTGGACAGGCCGGTCAGCAGGTCGTGGCTGGCCTGGTATTCCAGCTCCCGCTGGTAGCGCTTGCGCTCGGAGATGTCCTGCACCGTGCCCTCGTAGCAGATGAACTCGCCCTGGGGGCCGCGCACGATGTGGGCGTTTTCCGAGATCCAGAGGCGCGAGCCGTCCTGGCGGTAGACCTCGGACTCGAAGTCGTGCACTTCGCCGTAGAGCTCCATCAGGTGGTGGAAGTCGTCCCGCCGGCGGCTGTCCACGTAGAGCCGGCGGCCGATGTCGGACAGGTCGGCGATCAGCTCCTGCGCCGTGGCGTAGCCGTACAGCCGGGCCAGCGCCGGGTTGGCGGCCAGGTAGCGGCCGTCGTTGGTGGTCTGGAAGATGCCCTCGCTGGCGTGCTCGAAGATGCTGCGGTAGCGCAGCTCGGCCCGCTCCAGCGCGACATGGGTTTCCTGTTGCGCGGTGATGTCCTCGATGAAGCCCTCGAGCACCAGTTCGTCCTGCTCGTCGGTCACGGCGATGCCCCGCTCGAGGACCCAGCGGATCTCGCCGGACAGCATGACGATCCGGTAGCTCACGGCGAAGCGCTGGCGGTTGTCCATGGCGCGCCGGATGCTGGCGCGGACCCGCTCGCGGTCTTCCGGATGGGTGATCTCCTCCCAGCTCACCCGGCTGTTGCCGATCAGCTCGTCGGGGCCGTAGCCGGTCAGCTCGGCGCAACCCTGGCTGACGAAGATCATGGTCCAGGTGCTGTCGTGATGACAGCGATAGGCCATGCCTTCCAGGTTGTTCACCAGGGTGTCGAGGACGCGCGAGCGATCGAGGATCTCGCAGCTGAGCAGGCTGGCCGGGTTGGAGCCGGCACAGTGTGCAGGTGTGGGAATAGGCATGGTGCCGGACCGCTGTGATGGCATAACGCAATGCATAGCAAGCAACGTACCCACACGGATTCGGTCGTTTATCGCAGGTTTATGCGCTGAATTGGTGCGAGGCGTTTATAGGGGGGCCGAAGTGGGGCCCGGTGGCTGGCCACCGGGCGGAAAGGCAGCGACTGCGGGCTGGTGCCTACTGCATCGAGCTCCGCGGGCCCACCGGCTGGTTGTCGTTGGAGATGGTCACCTCCACCCGCCGGTTCATGGCGCGCCCGGCAGGGGTGCCGTTGCTCGTCACCGGATACTGCTCGCCGTAGCCCTGTACGGTGATCCGTTGCGGGTCGACCCCGTCCCTGACCAGCGCGGTGCGCACCGCTTCGGCACGCCGTTCGGACAGGCTTTGGTTGTAGGAGTCGGAGCCGGTGCTGTCGGTGAAGCCTTCGACGACGATCTGCCGCTGCCGGTTGGCGTTGAGATAGTCGGCCAGCCGTTGCACGTTGCGCAGGCCGCCGGGCTTGAGGTCGGCGCGGTTGCGGTCGAACAGGACGTCGCCGAAGGTCACCAGGGTGCCGCGTTCGGTCTGCTTGGCCTGCAGCTCCTCCTGCAGCTTGCGCAGCTGCTCCTCGGCGCGCTCGGCAGGAGCCTGCTCGATCTCCTGCTCGGTTTCGCGCAGGGCGATGGTCTGCTCGGCGAATTCGATGCGGCGCCGGGCCAGATAGGCGAGTTGATCGACGTCCCTCTCGTCGGCGCCGGACAGGTAGGCCTTCTGCGCCTTGTCCAGCATCTTGCCGGCATCCTCGGTCTCCAGGGCGGCCAGCTTGTTGGCGCGGGGATCGCTCTGCAGCGTCGAGAAGGCGCTGCGGACTTCCTCCAGGTTGTGATTGGGCTTCGAGGCGCAGGCGGCCAGGCCGATGGCCACCGCCAGCAGGGCGGGTAGGGTGACGAGCTTGTGCATGGGATACATCCTCCACCATGGAATGAGATTTTGCAGGCGTCATTGCTGGATGTTGCGCATGCGTTCCTCATGCTGCATGTCGATACCCTTCTTGGCCTCTTCCAGGGCCTTCTGCGCCTTGGCCACGCGGGCCTTGCGCTCGGCGACGTGAGCGTCCCATTCGGCCTGCTCCGCCAGGGAGCGGGCCCGGTCGTAGTCCTTCTTCTCCATGGCGACCCCGGCGTCCCGCCATTTTTCCTGGGCCGCCTTCATCTCCACCGGTGCGTGCTCGGTGCCGCCGGCGCTCACGGCTTCGTTGACCGCGGTCTCGGTGAGCGCGAATTGTTCGGTCGGCGGATTGCCGGCGCAGCCGGCGAGGATCAGCCCGCTCAGGGCCAGGGCCGCGAGCCTGGCCGGCTGAACGTGTGACAGGTGATAGGCGCGGGGGGGATTCTTCTTCATGGTTTGCCTCCGATCGGAATTGCCTGACAACGGATGAGCCGCGGGGCAGGGGCTGTCTGCAAAGGGCAGCCGCCTAGATGTTGTGAGGACGGGCGGCGACAAACGTTCGGCCGAAGCGCCGAGTGCGGATGTTGGACGCCAGCGCAGCCACCGGCTGCGCCGCGCTGGGGAGGGACAGGGGAAAGGCTACCTGCGATGTGGGGCCGGCATCACAGCGGCCCGCTCCACAGACTGAAGGCCAGGCTGGCGCTCTTGCCGGGGGCGAGCTCGACGGCATCGTCCAGCACGTTCGCCGTCTCGATGCAGAGCATCCGCTGCCAGGCGTCGTCGGCGAACTGGGAAAGGCGCCTGGCCTTGTCGATCCAGGGGTTCCAGACGATCGCCGAGTGCGAACCGCTGGCCGTCAGGTGGATCTGCCGGCCCCAGGCCGGGTCCCTGAGGGTGACCTTGGGCGGTGTGCCCAGGTAGATGCGGTCGGTTTCGCCGGCGAAGCGCAGCTCGCCCTGCTGGCGGCGCTCCTCCCAGTTCTCCAGGGTCTCGATGTAGCGCTGGCCGTCCAGTCCTTCCAGGCTGACCTGATGGATGTCGCTGATCGCCAGGTAGGTGTGCAGAGCCTGGGTCAGGGCCACCGGATGGTCGTCGCGGTTGTGGCTGGTCAGGCAGAGGGTCAGGCGCTCGTCGAGGCGGATGGCGAGGTTGAGGTCGACCGCGTGGGGCCAGTGCGGCAGTCCGCCCGCCGGGCGGACCAGCTCGAAGGCCAGGCTGACGGAGCCGGAGTCCTTGACGATGTCCAGCAGCCGCCAGTCCAGATTGCGCACCTCGCCATGGGCCGGGGCCGGGCCGGTGGATTGGCGCATGGCCTGTACGGCGGGCGGGTTGCGGGTCAGGTCGCCGAACCACGGCCAGCAAACCGGTACGCCGCCGCGCACCGACTGTCCGCGGCGGAAGCCCGCCTGTTCGCTGAGCCAGATCAGCGGGGCTTCGCCATTGCGCTGGTAGCTGAGGACCTGGGCGCCCTGCTCGGCGACCAGCAGTTCCGCCGTGGCGGTCTTGACGCGCCAACAGGGTAGCTCGTCCATCTCTACCCGTTCGACCTGGGGGGTTGCGAGTTGGCTGTGCATCGACTGAGTTCCTTTCGGTGGAGGTCCCCCATTAGAGCCCCCCGCGGCGAAAAGCTCCAGCCGGGCGCTAAAGTCGCGGTACCGGGCGGGTCCGACCGCTGCCGTCGATGGCGACGAAGACGAATACCGCCTCGGTCACCTTGCGCCATTCGTTGGACAGCGGGTCGTCGCTCCACACCTCGACCAGCATCTGGATCGAGCTGCGGCCCACCTGCAGCAGATGCGTATAAAAGGAAAGCTGGGAGCCCACCGCTACCGGCACCAGGAAGGCCATGCGATCGATCGACACCGTGGCCACGCGCCCACCGGCCACCTTGCTGGCCGTCGCGGTCCCCGCCAGGTCCATCTGGGATACCAGCCAGCCGCCGTAAATATTGCCGAAACCGTTGGTTTCGCGGGGCAGCGCCGTGATCTGCATGGCTAGATCGCCCAGAGGAATGGGCTCGTCCTGTTCTATTTCGTTCATAGACTGAAGTCTGGCGAGGTTGTCGTCCGGTAATGATACAGGCCCGCAGGGGGGCGGCGACGATTATAATGATGGCCTCCTCGAGGCATGATCGTTTTGGGCTTGCCGATTCCACGTCCGCGAGGGGTAGTGGCGGATGGAAGGCTTCGCGTGGTGCGAAGACGAAGGTTCGCGGCAGTTCCGGGGAGCGTCGTTTCCCACCGAACTTTCGTCGCGGCGGATACTCCACGAATTGATCATTTCGTGAATCAGTGAAAAGTTCCCACGTCCCGTCGGTGGTAATGCAAATGTCACACGGGCTTCATAGAGTATTAATGCGGCCTGCCGATACTGGCCCTCGTTTTCAACAATCCCCACCCTGCTAGGGAGCAAGGCATGAAACTGAAGCGTTTGATGGCGGCCATGACGTTCGTCGCCGCTGGTGTGGCGACTGCCGGCGCAATCGCCGCTGTCGATCCGGCTCTGCCGTCTTATCAGAAGACTTCGGGCGTTTCCGGCAACCTGTCCAGCGTCGGCTCCGACTCCCTGGCCAACCTGATGACCCTGTGGGGCGAAGAGTTCAAGCGCCAGTATCCCAACGTCAACATCCAGATTCAGGCCGCCGGCTCCTCCACCGCGCCGCCGGCGCTGACCGAAGGCACCTCCAACCTGGGCCCGATGAGCCGCCCGATGAAGGACAACGAGCTGCAGGCCTTCGAAGAGAAGTACGGCTACAAGCCGACCGCGGTGCCGGTCGCCATCGACGCCCTGGCCGTGTTCGTGCACAAGGACAACCCGATCAAGAGCCTGGACATCAAGCAGGTCGACGCCATCTTCTCCAGCACCCGTCTGTGCGGCGGCGAGAAGGACATCAAGACCTGGGGCGATCTGGGTCTGACCGGCGAGTGGGCCAACAAGCCGATCCAGCTGTTCGGCCGCAACTCGGTGTCCGGCACCTACGGCTACTTCAAGGAAGAGGCCCTGTGCAAGGGTGACTACAAGCCGAACGTGAACGAGCAGCCGGGCTCGGCTTCCGTGGTGCAGTCGGTTTCCAGCACCCTGAACGCCATCGGCTACTCCGGTATCGGCTACAAGACTTCCAGCGTCCGTGCCGTGCCGCTGTCCAAGAAGGGCGGCGAAGCCTACGAGGCCAGCGAGGCCAACGCCCTGGCCGGCAAGTTCCCGCTCGCCCGCTACTTCTACGTCTACGTGAACAAGGCGCCGAACAAGCCGCTGAACCCGCTGGAAGCCGAATTCATCAAGATGGTCCTGTCCAAGCAAGGCCAGGAAGTGGTGGTGAAGGATGGCTACATTCCGCTGCCGAGCAAGGTCGTGGAAAAGACCAAGAAGGAACTGGGCCTGTAATCCAGGTCTGTCAGCCGGCAGGGAAGCCGACGGGTCGAGGTCCGACCCCGACAAGCCCGCTACTCCTCCGGAGTGGCGGGCATTGTCTCGTCACCGCACTGTAATCTTTCTGTCACAAGGGGTGGCTAGAGTGCCAGCGGTGGATAAATGCCCACGCAACAGAGCCTTTCTGCATGTCTGACATGGCCAAAGATTCCATGACCGCCTCCCCTTCGCCGAGGCTGGACTTCAATACCCCCGCCCTGCAACGCAAACGACGCCTGCGCGCCTTCAAGGATCATCTGACCCGCTGGTACGTGTCGGTAGGGGGATTGGCAGTGTTGGCTGCCATCACGCTGATCTTCTTCTATCTGGCCCAGGTGGTCCTGCCCATGTTCAAGGGCGCCGAGCTGAGCGCGAGCGGCGAGCCGCAGCAGCCGGCCTGGCTCGCCGAGCAGGGGAAGCCGCTGCTGCTGGCGCTGGAGGAGCAGAATCAGGTGGCCATGCGTCTGGACGCCCAGGGGCAGGTGTCGTTCTTCGAGGCGGCCAACGGCGCGTTGCTGACTCGCGTGGCCCTGCCGCTCCCCGCCGGTGTCCAGATCGTCTCGCGTGGGCTGGATCTGCCGGGTAGCAACCGCGTGGTGCTGGGCCTGTCCAACGGTCAGGCGCTGGTGTTCCGGCACAGCTACAAGGTGAGCTATCCGAACAATCAGAAGACCATCGTTCCGCAGATCGAATACCCCTTCGGCGAAACCCCGATCCAGATCGATCCCCAGGGGCGCGCCATCGACCAGATCGCCGTCAGCGTCAACGGCGACACCCTCATGCTGGCCGGCTCCACCAACGGCCAGGTGCACGCGCTGAGCCTGACCCGCGAAGAGAACCTGATGACCGGCGAGGTCACGCTGGACGAGCAGCGTCTGAATCTGCCGCAGCTCGACGAGCCGATCGAGAAGCTGGTCATCGATCCGCGCCAGCTCTGGCTATACGCGTTCAGCGGACGCGCCACGGCGGACGTGTTCGACCTGAACAAGCAGCATCTCAACGGGCGCTACAACCTGCTCGAGGATGCCCAGGCTGAAGTGACCGAAGTGACGCCGCTGCTCGGCGGCATCTCGCTGATGATCGGCGACTCCAAGGGCGGCATCCACCAGTGGTTCATGGTCCGCGGCGAGAGCGGCGCGCAATTCCGGAATATCCGCGACTTCCAGCTGAACGGCAGCCCGATCACCCAGATCCTGCCGGAGGAGCGCCGCAAGGGCTTCGTGGCCCTGGATGCCGCCGGCAACCTGGGCGTCTTCCACAGCACCGCGCACCGCACTTTGTTGATCGCGCCGGTGGCCGAGGGCGCGGCGCTGGCCGCCCTGTCGCCGCGCGCCAACCTGCTGCTGGTCGAGTCCGCCGGCAAGCTGAAGAACTTCGCGCTGGACAACCCGCACCCGGAAGTCTCCTGGAGCGCTCTCTGGGGCAAGGTCTGGTACGAAAGCTATGACGAGCCCAAGTACGTCTGGCAGTCGACTTCCGCCAACACCGATTTCGAGCCCAAGCTGAGCCTCTCGCCGCTGACCTTCGGCACCTTCAAGGCAGCCTTCTACGCCATGCTGCTGGCCGCGCCCATGTCCATCGCCGCAGCCATCTACACGGCCTACTTCATGGCGCCGGCCCTGCGCCGCAAGGTCAAGCCGGTGATCGAGCTGATGGAGGCGCTGCCGACGGTGATCCTCGGCTTCTTCGCCGGCCTGTTCCTCGCGCCCTACGTGGAAGGCCACCTGCCGGGCATCTTCAGCCTGCTGCTGCTGACCCCGCTGGGCATCCTGCTCGCCGCCTACGTCTGGAGCCTTTTGCCCGAGCGCATCCGCCTGGTCATCCCGGATGGCTGGGAAGCGGCCCTGCTGGTGCCGGTGATCCTCGCCGTCGCCGCCTTCGCCCTGGGCATGAGCGGCCACATGGAGAACTGGTTCTTCGGCGGCGACATGCGCCTCTGGCTGTCCAACGACCTGGGCATCCCGTTCGACCAGCGCAACGCCCTGGTGGTCGGCTTGGCGATGGGCTTCGCGGTGATCCCGAACATCTACTCGATCGCCGAGGACGCCGTGTTCAGCGTGCCCAAGAGCCTGACCCAGGGCTCCCTGGCCCTCGGTGCGACGCCCTGGCAGACCCTGACCCGCGTGGTGATCCTCACCGCCAGCCCGGGCATCTTCTCGGCGCTGATGATCGGCCTCGGTCGGGCCGTCGGCGAAACCATGATCGTGCTGATGGCCACCGGCAACACGCCGATCATGGAGGCCAACATCTTCGAAGGCCTGCGCACCCTGGCGGCCAACGTGGCGGTGGAGATGCCGGAGTCGGAAGTAGGCAGCACCCACTACCGCGTGCTGTTCCTCGCAGCCATGGTGCTGCTGATGTTCACCTTCGTGATGAACACCCTGGCCGAACTGATCCGCACCCGTCTACGCAAGAAATATGCGTCGCTCTGAGTTCTGAAAGGTAGATGTCAGTGAAACAGCAAAACCTGAAAACCTGGTTCAAGAGCGGCTCTCCCTGGGTGTGGATGACGGCCGGCGGCGTGTCCATCTCCGTCATCATGACCATCGGTCTGCTGACGCTGATCGCCGTGCGCGGCCTGGCCCACTTCTGGCCGGCGGACGTGCTGGAGGCCGAATACCGCGTGCCCGGCCAGGAAGCCCGGGTGCTCGCCGGCGAGCTGGTGGAGGCCGAGGAGGTGCCGCGCGTGCGCCTCGCCGACAGCGGCCTGCCGGTCGACGTGAACGGCGGCGAGTTCATGACCCGCGAGCTGTTCAAGGTCGGTAACCGCGAGCTGTACGGCGCCGACTTCTCCTGGGTGGTCAAGGAGTGGCTGGAGAACTCGCGCAGGCCGAGCGATCTGGTCGTCCTCGAGCGCCGCGAGTGGGGCAACTTCTATGGCTATCTGCTCGGGGTCAAGGAAAGCGGCCGGGTGGTCGCCGAGGGCGATGCGGCCTGGAACGAGCTGCAGGCGCGTATCGAGAGGGCCAACGAGCTGCACGGGCAGGTCGCTCATCTGGAGCAGAAGGAGATCGGCCAGATCAACTACGCCCTCGAACGCCTGCGCCTGAAGACCCGTAGCCTGGAGCTGGCGGGCAAGCTGGATGCCGTGGCCCAGGCCGATCTGGACGCCGAGCGCGCCCAGTGGGACGCCCGTTACAAGGAGCTGGAAGCCAAGCTGGTCGCCCTGCAGCAGGAATTCAACCGCGACAGCATGCTGGTCAGGAGCGTCGATGGCCGCGAGCTGGAGGTCAGCCTGGGCAAGGTGGTCCGCGCCTACCAGCCGAACGCCATGGGAACCGCCGACAAGCTGGGCTTCTACGGCAGCAAGCTGTGGGAGTTCGTCAGCGACGAGCCGCGCGAGGCCAACACCGAGGGCGGCATCTTCCCGGCGATCTTCGGCACCGTGCTGATGACGCTGATCATGGCGGTGATCGTCACCCCGTTCGGCGTGATCGCCGCGGTCTACCTGCGCGAATACGCCAAGCAGGGCGCCCTGACCCGCATCATCCGCATCGCCGTGAACAACCTGGCCGGCGTGCCGGCGATCGTCTACGGCGTGTTCGGCCTGGGCTTCTTCGTCTACGTGCTGGGCGGCTCCATCGACCGTCTGTTCTTCCCCGAGGCGGCGCCGGCGCCGACCTTCGGCACCCCCGGTCTGCTCTGGGCCTCGCTGACCCTGGCGATCCTCACCCTGCCGGTGGTCATCGTCGCCACCGAGGAAGGCCTCGCGCGCATCCCGCGCGCCTTGCGCGAGGGCTCGCTGGCTCTCGGCGCGACCAAGGCCGAGACCCTGTGGAAGGTGGTGATCCCGATGGCCAGCCCGGCGATGATGACCGGCCTGATCCTCGCCGTGGCCCGTGCCGCCGGCGAAGTGGCTCCGCTGATGCTGGTCGGCGTGGTCAAGTTGGCCCCGGCGTTGCCGCTGGACGGCAACTACCCCTACCTGCACCTGGATCAGAAGATCATGCACCTGGGCTTCCACATCTACGACGTCGGCTTCCAGAGCCCCAACGTCGAGGCGGCCCGCCCCCTGGTGTACGCCACCGCGCTGCTGCTGGTACTGGTGATCGTGCTGCTCAACATGAGCGCCGTGTACATCCGCAACCACCTGCGCGAGAAGTACAAGGCGCTGGACCATTAAGGCGGCTACAGGTCGCGCTGCGGGGCACGGGTTTCGGCCCGGTCCGCAGCTTGAGCCCTGAAGCCTGTAGCCTCCGAAGGAGACCTGATATGCAACATGAAACGCCGACCCACGGTATCGACCTCTCCGCCCTGGGCCGTGACAAGCAGTCCCTGAAACTCGCCAACGAGGCCGTGGGCATCGCCGTTCCCGGTCTGAACCTGTTCTACGGCGAGAAGCAGGCCCTGTACGACGTCAACATGAACATCCCCAAGCAGCGCGTGACCGCCTTCATCGGCCCGAGCGGCTGCGGCAAGTCGACCCTGCTGCGCTGCTTCAACCGGATGAACGATCTGGTCGACGGCTGCCGGGTGGAGGGCGAGATCAACCTGGACGGCAAGAACATCTATCGCAAGGGTGTGGACGTCGCCGAACTGCGCCGCCGGGTCGGCATGGTGTTCCAGAAGCCCAACCCGTTCCCCAAGAGCATCTACGAGAACGTGGTCTACGGTCTGCGCATCCAGGGCATCAACAAGAAGCGTGTGCTCGACGAGGCCGTGGAGTGGGCGCTGAAGGGCGCGGCGCTGTGGGACGAGGTCAAGGATCGCCTGCATGACTCGGCGCTCGGCCTCTCCGGCGGCCAGCAGCAGCGACTGATCATCGCCCGCACCATCGCGGTCGAACCGGAAGTGCTGCTGCTCGACGAACCCTGCTCGGCGCTCGACCCGATCTCCACGCTGAAGGTCGAAGAGTTGATCTTCGAGTTGAAATCCAAGTACACCATCGTCATCGTGACCCACAACATGCAGCAGGCTGCGCGAGTGTCCGACTACACGGCGTTCATGTACATGGGCAAGCTGATCGAGTTCGGCGATACCGACACCTTGTTCACCAACCCGGCGCAGAAGCAGACCGAGGACTACATCACCGGTCGTTACGGCTAGGGCTCCGGGATGAGGCTGCAGGCGACAGACAAACTGCTCGCCCGGCCACCGCTCCAGCCTGTAGTTTGCAGCATGTAGCCTTTTTTGACGGAGCTTCCATGATCAACAAAGACAACATCACCCATCACATCTCTCAGCAGTTCAACGCCGAGCTGGAGGAAGTGCGCAGCCGTCTCCTGGCCATGGGCGGGCTGGTCGAGAAACAGGTCAACGACGCGGTTAACGCCCTGATCGAGGCCGACTCCGAGCTCGCCCAGCAGGTGCGCGACGTCGACCAGCAGACCAACACCATGGAGCGCGACATCGACGAGGAATGCGTGCGCATCCTCGCCCGCCGCCAGCCGGCCGCCTCCGACCTGCGTCTGATCATCAGCATCTCCAAGTCGGTGATCGATCTGGAGCGGATCGGCGACGAGGCGACCAAGATCGCCAAGCGCGCCATCGAGCTGTGCGAGGAAGGCGAGGCGCCGCGCGGTTACGTGGAAGTGCGTCACATCGGCGAGCAGGTGCGCAAGATGGTCCAGCAGGCACTCGACGCCTTCGCCCGCTTCGATGCCGACCTGGCCCTCTCGGTGGTCCAGTACGACAAGACCATCGACCGCGAGTACAAGACCGCCCTGCGCGAGCTGGCCACCTACATGATGGAGGACCCGCGTTCGATCTCCCGGGTCCTCAGCGTTATCTGGGCGCTGCGCTCGCTGGAGCGCATCGGCGACCATGCCCGCAACATCGCCGAACTGGTGATCTACCTGGTGCAGGGAACCGACGTGCGGCATACCGGCCTGGCACGCATGGCCGCCGCTCAGGCAGCGAAGGACGAGGGGAAGGGCCGCGACTGAGGAGGGTGGTCCGCGCCTTTCATTTCTATCGTCGCAATCTGCATCACAGCTTGATGCAGGTCTCCTCGTGGCAGCGAGGCGGCATGCTAGGCTAGCCGCTCCCCTACATGATCCTCGAGCTGTGAATCTATGCTGGGACGCCCGCTGCTCCTGCTCTGTCTTCTGGCCTCGGCAACCCAGGCCGCGGCTCTGACCATCTACAAGTACACCGATGCCAACGGTGTGGTCACCTACAGCGACCAGCGGGTCCGCGGGGCCGAGGTCTTCACCTTCCGCCCCGGGCCGGCCGTGCGGCCCGTCGTGGTGCCCGACATGGGCGGGCAGAAGCCGGAGCCGCTGCCGGACGAGGTCCGGCTGGAAACCCGCCGCCATGCCGCCGGCGAGACCCTGCTGGTGCACAACGAACTGCATGCCCCGGTCCAGGTGGAGCTGAGCCTCGATGGGGTGGAAAACGCCCTCGGCGTGCCGGACCAGCCGATTCGCTGGATTCTGCCGCCGCGGAGCCAGATCCGCCTCGCGACCCTGGCTCCGCGCGATCCGTCCAAACCCCTGCGCTATACCCCCAAGCTGCGCCATGCCCTGGGCGACCCGCGCCTGCTGCCCAAGCCCCAGCACTATCCCTTGCCCTGGCGCGGCGGCCCGTTCCGCCAGACCCAGGGAGCCAACGGCCAGTACAGCCACTTCACGCCCAAGGGCCGCCATGCCGTGGACATCGCCATGCCCGAGGGCACGCCGATCGTGGCAGCCCGCGGCGGCGTAGTAGTGCAGACGGAGAGCCGCCAACACGGGCGGGAGCCGCGTCCCGGCGGCAACTACGTGCGCATTCTCCACGATGACGGCACCATGGGGGTCTACCTGCACCTGATGCAGGGTTCGGTGAGCGTGCGGCCGGGGCAGCGGGTCGAGACCGGTATGCCGATCGCCCGCTCCGGCAATACCGGCCGCAGCACGGGCCCGCACCTGCATTTCGTGGTGCAGCGCAACGTGGGGTTGGCGGTGGAGTCGATTCCCTTCCAGTTCACCCAGCCGGTCAACTCGTTGCCGAACTTCGCGGTGGGCGGCGAATGAGAGATTGCCGCGCCTAGGTCGGGCCTCGCGAAACGAAGCCTGACGGCGGGGTAGGGGGAGTCAGAGCTTGAGGACCTTGGCCAGAATGATCTTCGGGCCTTTCATCTTCTTGATGATGATGCGGAGTCCTTCGGCGTCCAGTACCTCGTCTTCTTCCGGAACGCGCTTGAGGCTGTCGTAGACCAGGCCGGCCAGGGTCTCGGCCTCGAGATGGTCGAGGTCGATGCCCATCAGTCGCTCGATCTTGAACAGCGGGGTATCGCCCCGCACCAGCAGCTTGCCTGGTTGGTAAGCGACGATGCCGCGCTCGGCCTTGCGGTGCTCGTCCTGGATGTCGCCGACCAGCGCCTCGAGCACGTCCTCCATGGTCAGGTAGCCGATGACCTTGCCGTCGGCTTCCTCCACCAGGGCGAAGTGCGAGCCGCCCTTGCGGAACTGCTCGAGCAGGTCGGACAGGGGCATGTGCCGGGACACCCGCTCGATCGGACGCATCAGCTCGTCGATCTTCAGCGCCGAAGGCAGCATCTCCAGCAGGGACAGGTGCATCAAGAGATCTTTGATGTGCAGGACCCCGACGAACTGGCCGGTTTCCTCGTCATGCACCGGATAGCGGCTGTACTTGTGCCGGCGGAAGATGCTCATGACCTCGTCCAGCGAGGCATGGCGCTCGATGTAGATCAGATCCTCGCGGGAGTTGGCCCAGTCCGCCACTTCCAGTTCGCCCATTTCCACCGCCGAGGCCAGCACGCGCATGTCCTGGTCGCTGGCGTCGTGGGCGCGGCTGGAGTGCAGGATCAGCTTCAGCTCTTCGCGGCTGTAGTGGTGCTCGTGGTGGGGGCCGGGCTCATTCTGGCCGGCGATGCGCAGGACGGTGTTGGCGCTGCTGTTGAGCAGCCAGATCGCCGGGTACATCAGCCAGTAGAACAGGTACAGGGGCACGGCCGTCCACAGCGAGAGCAGCTCGGGCTGGCGGATCGCCCAGGACTTGGGGGCCAGCTCGCCGACCACGATGTGCAGGTAGGAGATGATGAAGAAGGCGCTGAAGAAGGCGATGCCGTGCACCAGGGCCGGCGAGTCGACGCCGAACTGCTCCATCAGCGGTTCGAGCAGGTGGGCGAAGGCCGGTTCGCCGACCCAGCCGAGGCCGAGCGAGGCCAGGGTGATGCCCAGCTGGCAGGCGGAGAGATAGGCGTCTAGCTGCTGGTGCACGCGGCGCAGGATCTTGCCGCGCCAGCCGTGCTCGGCGGCGAGCAGCTCGACGCGGGTGGCGCGCAGCTTGACCATGGCGAATTCGGCGGCGACGAAGAAGCCGTTCAGCACCACCAGCAGCAGGGCGAAGAGAATCAGGCCTAAATCGGCGAAGTAGGAAGCGGCGACGTAGCTAGGGGAAGGGTCCATTGGCAGTTCGTTGGATGAATGACCGGAGCAATGTGAGGGCAAGCAGCAACCTTTTCAAGAGCGATTCGTAGCTTGCGGGCTGGCCGGATGCCATGCCAGCCCGCTCCTCGTCCGCTCTAGCGTCCTACCACCTGCTCGACGGGAAAGTGGCAGGTGAAGGTGCTGCCCTTGCCGGGTTCGCTACTGATATCCAGCCGGGCGTGGTGGTGGATCAGCACGTGCTTGACGATGGCCAGGCCGAGGCCGGTACCGCCGGTGTTACTGGCGCGGCTGGAGTCGACCCGGTAGAAACGTTCGGTGAGGCGCGGCAGGTGCTTGGCTTCGATACCGATGCCGGTGTCCTGCACGCTCAGGTGCCCGCCCTTGCCGTCGGCCCACCAGCGGATGCGGATCTCGCCTTCCGCCGGGGTGTACTTGACCGCGTTGAATATCAGGTTGGAGAAGGCGCTGCGCAATTCGCTCTCGCTGCCCCGGAGGCGGAATTGCGAATCGGCCTCCAGTAGGATGCGGTGATTGCGTTCGCCGGAAAGGGCCTGGGCGTCGCTCTTGATCGACTGCAACAGCTGGTCGATGGCCACCGGCTGGGTTTCCGCCGGGTCGTCGCTGGTCTCGAGCTTGGCCAGCAGCAGCAGGTCGTTGAGCAGGTTCTGCATGCGCGAAGCCTGCTGCTGCATCTGCTGCAGGGCGCGGCGCCAGCGCGGGTTCACCTCTTCGACGTTGTCCAGCAGGGTCTCCAGGTAGCCGGCGATCACCGTCAGCGGCGTGCGCAGTTCGTGGGATACGTTGGCGACGAAGTCCTTGCGCATCTGCTCCAGCTGGTGGATGCGGGTCACGTTGCGGACTAGGACCAGCTGTTCGTTGTTGCCGTAGCGGGTGACGTAGAACTGCAGGTGCAGGCGATCGTTGATCGGCGAGGGAATGTCCAGGGGCTCCTGGAAATTGCCCTTTTCGAAGTATTCCTTGAAGCGCGGGTGGCGGACCAGGTTGCTGATCGGCTGGCCGCTGTCCTGCGGGGTCTTCAGGCCGATGAGGGTTTCCGCGGCGCGGTTCCACCACTCCAGGTTGCCGTCCTGGTCGAGCATGATCACCGCGTCCCGCAGGGCCGCGGTGGATTCCTGCACGCGATCGATCACCGCCTGCAGGCGTCCGCGGACGCGCTGGTCGCGGCGTTGCACCTGATAGATGCTGTCGAACACGTCGCCCCACAGGCCGTGGCCGTCCGGCGGGGGGACGTCGGGTTGGTACTCCTTCAGCCAGCGGTGCAGACGCAGCAGTTGGGACAGATGCCAGATCAGGTAGGTGCCGAGGCCGGCGGCCAGCGACCAGCCATAGGCCCCGGTGATCAGGCCGAGCAGCAGACAGCAACCGATCAGGGGAAGCAGGCTGCGCAGCAACAGGCCAAGCCAGTTGTGCTTCAAGAACGGTTTTCCTTATGCGCGGCGCGGGCCGACGCCTCAGCTTTTGGTGGAGAAACGATACCCCGTGCCGCGCACGGTCTGCACCAGATTCTCGTAGGCGTCGCCGAGAGCCTTGCGCAGCCGGCGGATATGCACGTCGACAGTCCGCTCCTCGACGTAGACGTTGCCGCCCCAGACCTGGTCGAGGAGCTGGCCGCGGGTATAGGCGCGCTCCTGATGGGTCATGAAGAACTGCAGCAGGCGGTATTCGGTGGGGCCCATCTCGGCGGGCTTGCCGTCGATGGTCACGCGGTGGCTGATCGGGTCGAGCAGCAGCCCGCCGACTTCGATCGGCGCCTCGCTGTCGCTGGGACCGGTGCGGCGCAGCACGGCCTTGAGCCGCGCGACCAGCTCGCGGGGGGAGAAGGGCTTGGTGATGTAGTCGTCGGCACCGACCTCCAGGCCCTGGATCTTGTTGTCCTCTTCGCCCTTGGCCGTGAGCATGATGATCGGGATGTCGTCGGTCAGCTCGTCGCGCTTCAGGCGGCGGGCCAGTTCGATGCCGGAGGTGCCTGGCAGCATCCAGTCGAGGAGGATCAGGTCGGGTTTGCGATCGACGATGATGGCATGGGCCTGCTGGGTGTTTTCCGCTTCCAGGCACTCGTAGCCGGCCATCTCCAAGGCAACGGCGATCATTTCGCGAATGGGTGCCTCGTCGTCGACGATCAGGATTGTCTTGCCAACCATGGGGCGTAGCCTGTCAGTGAGTTCCTCAAGTGTAGGGCATTAGATAACGGAATTATTGCAGTCATGTGACATAAGCGCGGCAGCCCGGGGCGCTCCCGGGCTGCCGCGGAGGTGGCAGCTAGCCCTTCAGCGCGTAGTCGAGAACCACGCCGAGGAGGATGACCAGTCCGGCCCAGTGGTTGTGCAGGAACGCCCTGAAGCAGACCTGCGGCTCGCGCCGGCGGGTGGCGTGGAACTCCCAGGCGAAGCAGAGGGCGGCGACGGCCAGGCCCAGATAAAAGCAGGTTCCGAGTGCGAAGCGCGAGCCGGCCAGCAGCAGGCAGAGCAGGCTCAGGCCCTGCAGGCCGAGAATGATCGCCCGGTCGGCGTCGCCGAACAGGATGGCTGTGGATTTCACGCCGATCTTCAGGTCGTCCTCGCGGTCGGTCATGGCGTAGTAGGTGTCGTAGGCCACCGTCCACAGCAGGTTGGCGAAGTACAGCAGCCAGGCCCCGGCCGGCAGGCTGCCGGTCTGGGCGGTGAAGGCCATCAGGATGCCCCAGGAATAGGCGGCGCCGAGCACCACCTGCGGGCAGTAGGTGTAGCGCTTCATGAACGGGTAGAGCGAGGCCACCGCCAGGGCGCCGAAGGACAGGCCGATGGTCACGCCGTTGGTCAGCAGCACTAGGCCGAAGCTCAGGCCCACCAGTATGGCGAACAGCACCCAGGCCTCGCGCGTCTTGATCCGGCCGGCGGCCAGGGGGCGCTGCTGGGTGCGGCTGACGTGGCCGTCGAAGTTGCGGTCGGCGAAGTCGTTGATCACGCAGCCGGCCGAGCGCATGAGGATCACGCCGAGGGTGAGGATCAGCAGGTTCTTCAGGCTGGGGGCGCCCTGGGCGGCGATCCACAGGGCCGAGAGGGTCGGCCACAGCAGCAGGTAGATGCCGATCGGCTTCTCCATGCGCATCAACTGGATGAAGTCCCAGGCGCGGGGATGCAGACGGTTCATCGATTGCAGCAGGGCGGTGTACATGGCGGGCTCCCTCGGGACGTTCCGCCGGATTATAAGCGCCCCGGATTGATCCGTACCCGTTCCCAGAAGGCGGGCAGGAAGACTTCCGTCACCAGCACGCCGAGCGCATCGCGCTGGAAGCAGGAGCGCCGGCTCCAGAGGTTCTCGCGGCGCAAGGCGGCCGGCAACCAGCCCGCCGGATAGCGGGCCACCTGGAACGCACCGCGCTGGAAGGCGGTGTGCTCGCCGAACAGCAGCTCGCCGAGCGGGCGGTTGCCCAGCCCGTCGAGGGCCAGGCCGGCGCCCTCCAGGATGCTGCGCAAGGCCACGCTGCGGGCGAACACCCAGGGCTGCTCCTGGCCGAACATGCAGACCTCGCGTACCCAGCCCTGGCAGTCCCCGGTCACGCCGAGGGTGGCGCATTCGTCGCTGCGCAGCGGCATCCAGCCTTCGTCGAGCACCGAGATGCCGAAGGTTCCGCCGGAAAGAGCGGTCAGACGCTGGGTGAGCGAGCCGGCATCGAGCAGCCAGTCGGCTACTCCTTCGGCAAGGGCGGGGTGCAGTTGATCGGCACCGAGCCAGAGGGGCGGGTGGGCACAGGCAACGGTCACGGGACATTCCTGGGGGATCGGGGCATCGAGGGAGTCTAGCACGCGCAGTCCGCTGCCAACGACCGTGCCGCCCGGCCGGATGCGGCTTGGCGCTGCCGGCGACTTGCAGTAGCGTGGAGGCATTCCGGATCTGTCGGGAGACCACCATGCGCAAGTGGCAATGCATCGTCTGCGGCTTCATCTACGACGAAGCCCTCGGGCTGCCGGAAGAGGGCATCGCTCCGGGGACCGCCTGGGAGGATGTTCCGGCGGACTGGGTATGCCCCGTATGCGGCGCCGACAAGACGGATTTCGAGATGATCGAGATCGCCTGAGCGCGTCGCTCCCTTCCTCGCATTTCTCGTCCGCGGCAGGCTCTTCGGGTCTGGCTGGCCGACCCTGCCTGTCGGTTGGCCGCGGGCGAATTCCGGGGAAAACTGGCGCGGCACCGGATGCCATGCCATCCTGCCTGTGTCGTCCGCAGCGTAGAGCCGTTGCGGCGTCTGGAGCAGAACCGTACGGACACAACAACAACAAACCGTCAACGAGGCATTGTATGCGTAAACCGGAACTAGCCGCCGCCATTGCAGAAAAGACCGAGCTCAGCCGTGATCAGGCCAGTCGCGTGCTCAACGCGATGCTCGATGAGATCACCAACGCACTGAATCGGAAGGACAGCGTCACCCTGGTCGGTTTCGGCACCTTCCTCCAGCGCCACCGTGGCGCCCGCACCGGAAAGAATCCGCAGACAGGTGAGCCGGTGACGATCAGGGCCAGCAACACCGTCGCCTTCAAGCCGGGCAAATCGCTCAGGGATGCCGTGAACTGAGACGGCCCCCACCGTCCGGAACGAGGGGGCGGGCGGTGTTCCAGCCGTGTCGGTCCTCGGCGCTTTTCTCGCGAAGGCGCGACGCAACCCGCCCCTTCCCCTGTCAGGGCTGCGCCAGCAGCATGCGCAAGGCAGTTTCCGCCGCCAGCACCCGGTCCAGCGCTTCCTCGGCCTTGGCCCTGGAAAGCTCCAGGCGCTCGAGCAGCGCCTGCGGAATGGCCTCCTGCGGACCGCTGCCGATGCCGCGGTTGCGCAGCAGGTTGGCTGCCAGGTAGATCAGGTTGGCGTACACCGCGTGCCGGTCCCGGTACTGCGGGTCGTCCTGATGGAGCAGGGCGACCGCCAATTCCTCCGGCATCTTCCAGTGTTCCATCAGCCAGGCGCCGATCTGCTCGCGGGTGATGCCGAGCAGATGGTGCTCGACCAGTCCGTGCGGCACGTGCGGGTTCACCTGCAGATGCTGGCTGAGCAGCCGGAAATGGGGCGGAAAGATGTGCGCGAGGATCAGGTAGCCGAAGTTGTGCAGCAGCCCGGCGAGGTAGGCCAGGCCCGGCTCCGGCCGCTGCGGGCGGGGGATGGCGCGGCACAGTCCTTCCATCAGGGTGGCCGTGTAGATGGCCTGCTCCCAGTAGGGCGTCATGATTTCCTGCAGCTCGGGCGATTCCGCGGGCTTGTCCCGGGACAGGCCGAGGGACAGGTTGAGCACCAGATCGAAGCCCAGCACCCGCACGATGGCGTCCTCCACCGAAAGGATCCGCTGCGGCGCCGGATCCTCGGCGCCGAAGGCCAGGCCGGCCCAACTGACCACCTGAGCGGCCAGCGCCGGGTCGGTTTCGACCAGATCGGTGATGTCGTCGGCGCAGAGGTGGGCGTGCTCGCGCAGTTCGAGGATCTTCTGCGCGGTCTTCTGCAGCGGCGGGATCTCCACCCGGCGCTCCAGGCGCTGGCGGATGCGCCGGGCGGTGAAGCCCTGCACGGCTTCCATGGGGTCGTCCGGCGGACGCTTGAGATTGAGGCGCAGGCGCCTGAGCGGGATGCCGAAGCGTGCGGCACTGGCCTGGTCCAGCAGGCCGCGGTAGGTCTCGGTGTCGATTTCCAGCAGCACGTGCGGCCGACCGGAGTCGAGCAACAGGGTCTGTCCGTGCAGCAGGCGCTCGTCGTACAGGCAGGGCACCCCGGTCAGCGCCGGCAGGCCGGGGAGGGCGCTCAGCCGCTGGGGGCCGATCAACTGCTGCAGCCGGGCCGCACCGGCCGCGGTCAGGGTGCGGCCTGTGACCGCCTTCAGGCGGTTGAGATCCAGCAGCTGGTCGTGGGGGAACAGCACCAGCAGGGTGCCCACGGCATCCTCCAGCAGCGCCGCCTGTACCCGTGGCTGACTGGAACCGGGCGTTTCGTGGACGACCCGGGCGGCGATGCCGAGTCTCTTCAGCAGTTGTTCGACGACCTGGGGTAGCCGGGGTTGCAGGAGGTTGGAGGCGGGAAGGGCACTTTGGCGCATGAGGCATCCTGCCGATCAAGTGAGTTTGCAGTATAAACAAGCCACCTTGCGGCTGTGTTCATGACGTTGGCGATATTTTCAAACCTGGCCGTACTGCTGGCCATGACGCAGCCAGCGTTCCAGCAGCGGACTGACATGCTGCGGCCAGCGTGCTAGCAGCTCCTGGGCCGCCTCGCGCACCGCCGGCAATAGGTCGGCGTCGCGCATCAGGTCGGCCACCTTGAACTGCAGCAGGCCGGTCTGGCGGGTGCCGAGCATCTCGCCGGGGCCGCGCAGCTCCAGATCCTTCTCGGCGATGACGAAGCCGTCGTTGGTCTCGCGCATGATCGCCAGACGTTCGCGACCGATCTGCGACAGCGGCGCGTGATAGAGCAGCACGCAGTGGCTGACCGCACTGCCCCGGCCGACCCGGCCGCGCAGCTGGTGCAGTTGGGCGAGGCCCAGGCGCTCCGGGTTCTCGATGATCATCAGGCTGGCGTTGGGCACGTCCACGCCCACCTCGATCACCGTGGTGGCGACCAGCAGCTGCAGGCGGCCCTGCTTGAATTCGTCCATCACCGCGGCCTTCTCCGCTGCCTTCATGCGGCCGTGGATCAGCCCGACCCTAAGCTCGCCGAGCGCGGCGGACAGCTCCTCGTAGGTGGTTTCCGCCGCCTGGCAGGTCAGCTCCTCGGATTCCTCGATCAGGGTGCAGACCCAGTAGGCCTGGCGGCCTTCGGCGCAGGCGGCGCGCACCCGTTCGATCACTTCCGGGCGCCGGCTGTCGGCGATCACCAGGGTGTTCACCGGCGTGCGGCCGGGCGGCAGTTCGTCGAGGATCGAGGTGTCCAGGTCGGCGTAGGCGCTCATCGCCAGGGTGCGCGGGATCGGCGTGGCGGTCATGATCAGCTGGTGCGGGCAGAGCCGCCCGGCGACGCCCTTCTGGCGCAGGGCCAGGCGCTGCTGCACGCCGAAGCGGTGCTGCTCGTCGATGATCACCAGGGCCAGGTTGCGGAACAGCACCTCGTCCTGGAACAGCGCATGGGTGCCGACCACCATCGGGCAGCCGGCGGCGATCTTCTCCAGGGCGGCGCTGCGGGCCTTGCCCTTGAGCTTGCCGGCCAGCCAGGCGATGTCGATGCCGAGCGGCTCCAGCCAGCGGCTGAAGTTGAGGAAATGCTGCTCGGCGAGGATCTCGGTGGGCGCCATCAGCGCCACCTGATAGCCGGCCTCCAGGGCCTGTAGCGCGGCCAGCGCGGCGACCACCGTCTTGCCGGCGCCGACGTCGCCCTGCACCAGGCGCAGCATGGGCTCGCTCTGGCTGAGGTCGTAGGCGATCTCGGTGCCGACGCGCTGCTGGGCGCCGGTGGGGGCGAAGCCGAGATTCTCCAGGAACAGCTGCGGCAGGCGCTGCGCCTTCGGCAGCGGCGGCGCCTGCTGGGCGCGTACCTGCTCGCGCAGGCGCTGCAGGGACAGCTGGTGGGTCAGCAGCTCCTCGAAGGCCAGGCGGTGCTGGGCCCAGTGCCGGCCTTCGGCGAGTTCTTCCAGATCGGCGTCCGGCGGCGGCCGGTGCAGGTAGCGGATGGCTTCGTCCAGCGGGCCGAGGCGGTGCTCGCGGGCCAGTTCCGACGGCAGCCAGTCGGGCAGGCTCTGCGGGCCGAGGCGGGCCAGCGCCTGTCCGGTCAGGCTGCGCAGGCGCTGCTGGGTCAGGCCCTCGGTGGTCGGGTAGATGGGCGTCAGGGTCTGCTCCACCGGCGGCAGCTCGTTGCCGGTCAGGGCGCGGTATTCCGGGTGGTAGATCTCCAGGCCGGTGGCGCCGGGGCGGACCTCGCCGTAGCAGCGCAGCGGGGTGCCGCGCTTGAGGCCCTCCTTCTGCGCCTGGCTGAAATGGAAGAAGCGCAGGCTGAGGGTGCCGCTGTCATCCTGCAGGCGCACCAGCAGGCTGCGACGGCGGCCCATGACCACGTCGGAGCCGGTCACCACGCCCTCGACCACTGCGTCCTGGCCGGGGCGCAGGGCGCCGATCGGGGTGATCCGGGTGCGGTCCTGGTAGCGCAGCGGCAGATGGAAGAGGACGTCCTGCAGGTTCTCCAGGCCGACCCTGGCGAGCTTTTCCGCCAACGCGGCGCCCACGCCCTTGAGGGCGGTCACCGGAACCGCCGCCAGCTCGGTCATGCCGTCTGCTTGGCCTTGATGGTCGCGGCCGGCGGCTGGGCCACCGAGCACAGGCGGATGGAGTCGGCCAGCAGCTCGATGGCCTTGGGCCGCGGGAAGCTGGCGCGCCAGGCGATGGCCACGGTGCGATAGGGCGCCGGCGCGGTCAGCGGGCGGACCTCGATCACGCCAGGCGCGTAGTGGTGGCTGTCCACCGCGGTGAACGGCAGCACCGAGATGCCGAGGCCGGAGGCGACCATGTGGCGGATGGTCTCCAGGGAGCTGGACTCCACCGTGGTGTAGCGGTGCGCCTCGTCGGTCTTGCGCAGGGTTGGGCAAGCTTCCAGCACCTGATCGCGGAAGCAGTGGCCTTCGCCGAGCAGCAGCAGGCTCTTGTCGTTGAGCATCTCGGTGTCGATGCTCTCGAGCCTGGTCCACGGGTGGTCGGCCGGCAGCAGGGCATAGAAGGGCTCGTCGTAGAGCGGCTTGGTCAGCACGTCCGCCTCGTTGAAGGGCAGGGCGACGATGATCGCGTCGAGCTCGCCGGTGCGCAGCTTGTCGCGCAGCACGTGGGTGAAGTTCTCCTCGATGTACAGCGGCATCTGCGGCGCGACCCGGTGCAGCTGTGGGATTAGGTGCGGGAACAGGTAGGGGCCGATGGTGTAGATGGCGCCGACCTTTAGCGGCGCGGCCAGCTGGTTCTTGCCGGCCTGGGCCAGTTCGCGGATGCTCTGCGCCTGCTCGAGCACCTTCTGCGCCTGGGTGACGATGCCCTCGCCGACCGGCGTCAGGCGCACCGCGGTCTTGCTGCGTTCGAAGATCAGCACGCCGAGCTCGTCCTCGAGCTTCTTCACGCCCACCGACAGGGTCGGCTGGCTGACATGGCAGCGCTCGGCGGCGCGCCCGAAGTGCTGCTCCTGGGCGAGGGTGACGATGTAGCGCAGTTCGGTCAGGGTCATAGCGTATTTCCATCAGGCTGCCGTCAAGCATAGCCTTTGCTCGGCACCGAACCAACCATACTGAAAAAGCAAGCCTTTGCAGAGGGGCCCATATGCCATCAACCCAGCCTTCCCTGTTGATCGCCGGTTGCGGCGACGTCGGCAGCCGACTCGGCGAACAGCTGGCCACCGCCGGCTGGCGCGTGTACGGATTGCGCCGCCGGGTGGCGGCGCTGCCGCCGTCCATCCGGCCGGTCGCCGGCGACCTGGAGGCGCCGCAATGCCCGCCGGACTGGCCGGCCGGCGCGATCGACTACCTGGTCTACTGCGCGACTCCGAGCCAGCACGACGAGGCCGGCTACCGTGCCGCCTACCTGGACGGCTTGCGCCACGTGCTCGGCTGGCTGGGGCAGCACGGCCAGCGGCCGCGGCGTCTGCTGTTCGTCTCCAGCACCGGGGTTTACGGCCAGAAGCAGGGCGAATGGATCGACGAGCGTTCGCCCACCGAGCCCGCCGGTTTCTCCGGGCGGGTCCTGCTGGAGGCCGAGCGTTTGGCGCTGGACAGCGACGTGCCGGCCAGCGCGGTGCGCCTGTCCGGGATCTACGGGCCGGGGCGGGAGTGGCTGCTGAACCAGGTGCGCCGGGGCTGCCGGGTGCCGAGCGCGCCGCCGGCGTACGGCAACCGCATCCACCGGGACGATGCCGCCGGCCTCCTGGCCTTCCTGCTCGGGGCCGACGCCCGCGGCGAGCCGCTCGACGACTGCTACCTGGGCGTCGACGACGAGCCGGCGCCGCTGCACGAGGTGATCGACTGGCTGCGCGAACGGCTGGGCGTGAACACGGAGGCGGCGGAAGCCTTCAGCCGCCGCGCCGGCAGCAAACGCTGCAGCAACGCCCGGGCCCGGGCCCTGGGCTGGGCGCCGGTCTACCCCAGCTATCGCGAGGGCTATGCGGCGCTGCTCGGGGAAGAGCGGACTCGCCCCTAGGGTTTCTCCTGCCAGTCGCAGAAGCAGGCCCGGGCCAGGGTTCCGGCGGCCCGCACCGGGCGGTCCTGGAGCAGGGCCTCGAGGATGGGCTCGACGAAGCTGTTGCTGGCGCTGCACACCGCGCCTTCGCTGTACGGGCCGAAATAGGCGAGGCGACCCTGGCGATCCCAGATGGCCACCGACGGGCTGGCCGGCAGTGCCTCGCTGCCGGGAATCGCCGCCAGCGGCCGGAGCGCAGCCAGGGACGGCGGCAGGAGCCCCCGGCTGCCCGGTTTCTGCACCGAATGGAAGGTCACGCCGCGAGAGGCGTAGCGTTCGATCAGCTCGGCCAGATGCTGCTGGTTGCCGACGTTGCACGGGCAGGCCGGGTCCCAGAAGTGCACCAGGCGGACCGGGCCGGGGCCGGCCAGCTCGAGGGGCAGGCGCAGCTCCTCGCCGGCGAACACCACGGTGCGGATGTAGCGGTTCCGATACCAGTCGTAGGTGGCGACCAGCGCGGCCAGGCAGAGAAGGCCGAGCAGGCCGGCGAGCAGAGTCTTGCGCTTCAAGATGGCATGGCGTCATGGCGGGTGGGAACATAGCTTGCCACGCCGCGCGGTCCGACTGAATATCGGGCGACGTCACGTCCGCCAGCGCGAGCCGCCCATGACCGAGCCCTTCCAGCCCGACCTGCTGCGCCCGCTCCTGCGGCCCCTGGCCATGGGCGGCGACGAGTTGCCGCAGGCCGCGGCCTACCGCCGCTTCTACGGGCTCGACCTGAGCCGGCAGCGGCCGCAGGCGCAGAGCCGTCTCGGCTGCTTCGAGGTCGCCGGCTACCGGATCGTCGCCCAGGTCTGGTGGCCGCCGCGGCCGCGCGCCACGCTGCTGCTGATGCACGGCTACTACGATCACATGGGGCTGTACCGGCACGTGCTCGACTGGGCGCTGGGCATGGGCTTCGCCGTGCTCGCCTGCGACCTGCCGGGGCACGGCCTGTCCAGCGGTTCGCGGGCCAGCATCGGGGACTTCGCCGAGTACCAGGCGGTGTTCCAGGGGCTGCTGGCGGAAGCCGCCGCCCTCGATCTGCCCAAGCCCTGGCACCTGTTCGGGCAGAGCACCGGCGGCGCCATCCTGCTCGATCACCTGCTGACCGGCGCGCCGCGTCCGGAGCTGGGCGAGACCATCCTCTTCGCGCCGCTGGTGCGGCCGCGCGGCTGGTCGCTGTCGAAGGCCGGCTACCGGCTGCTGCGGCCGTTCGTCGAGTCGATCCCGCGGCGTTTCACCGCCAATACCACCGATACCGAGTTTCTCGATTTCATCCAGAACCGCGATCCCCTGCAGCCGCGCATCCTGCCCACCGCCTGGGTCGGCGCCCTGGCGCGCTGGATTCCGCGGATCGAGTCGGCGCCGCGCAGCGGCCGCAGCCCGCTGATCGTGCAGGGCGGCGCCGACCTCACGGTCGACTGGCGGCACAACCTCGAAGTGCTGCGGGCCAAGTTCCGCGACCCGCCGCTGTTGCTGCTGCCGGAGGCGCGCCATCACCTGGCCAATGAGCGTGCGGCGCAGCGCCAGCGCTATTTCGATTTTCTCCGCGAGCGGCTCGGTTAGGCCCGCTGCCTGGCGAAGTCGGTCAGCGCCTCGCTCAGGCGCTCCACGGCCTGCTCGCTGACGGCGTTGTACAGCGAGGCGCGTAGGCCGCCCAGGGAGCGGTGTCCTTCCAGGCCGCTCATGCTCCGCTCGCGCGCCGCGGCGAGGAAGGCCGCGTCGAGGCGCGGATCGTCGAAGCCGAAGGCCACGTTCATCTGCGAGCGCCATGGGCGGTCAGCGTGCAGGCTGACCGCGCCTTCCAGGGCGTCCAGGGTCTGGTACAGGCGAGTCGCCTTGCGCGCGTTGATCGCCTGCATCGCCGCCAGCCCGCCGATCTCGTCGCGCAGCCAGCGGGTGATCAGGGTCAGCACGTAGATGGCGAACACCGGCGGGGTGTTGTAGTTCGAGCCGTGCTCGACGTGGGTGCGTAGGTCGAGGATGACCGGCAAGCCGTCCGGGACCCGCTCGAGCAGCTCGCGCTTGATGATCGCCACCGTCACCCCGGCCGGACCGAGGTTCTTCTGGGCATGGGCGTAGATCATCGAGTAGGCGTCGGGGTTGAGCGGCCGGGACAGGAAGTCCGAGGACATGTCGGCGATCAGCGGCACCGCCGGCGGTTCGTCGAACAGGGGGAACTGCAGGCCCTCCACCGTCTCGTTGGAGACGTAGTGCAGGTAGGCGGCGGTGCGGTCGATGTCCAGGGCGCGCAGGTCCGGCAACTGCCGGAAGCCGCCCGCGCGACCGTTCCAGGCCTCCCGGCAGGCCGTCACCCGGGCCGCCTCCGCGGTGGCCTTGGCGCTCCAGTAGCCGGAGGTCACGTATTCCGGCCTGGCATGGACGGCGGTCGCGAAGTTCATCGGGATCATGGCGAACTGCAGGCTGCTGCCGCCCTGCAGGAAGGTGACGGCGAAGTCGTCCGACAGCCCGAGCAGGGCGCGCAGGTTGTTCTCGGCCTCCTGCAGGATCGCCCGGAACCAGTCGGAGCGGTGGCTCATGCCGAGCACCGAGAGGCCGGTTTCCGGCAGTTCCTCGATGGCCTGGCGGGTCTGTTCCAGCACGGACTCCGGCAGCGCGCCGGGGCCGCCGGAGAAGTTCAGAGCGTTGGCTTTCATGCGGGGGCGTTCCCTTGCTCGGGGCGCTGCGCCGCCCGGCGCAGCATGGCGTGGAAGGCGGCGAAGACGCGGTGCATCTGCGGGCGCTTGTAGGGGAAAGTCTGCGGATCGTCCATGTCGTGGATGACCAGCGCGGTGGCCAGCTCGAACACCAGCAGGCGCCCGTCGCGGGTCTCGGCGCAGTCGAAGCCGACGTAGTCGAGGCCGGTGGCCTCGGCGATGGCGCGCAGGGCCTGGCCGTGGCGGCGGGCGAAGTCCTCGTCGAGGGTGGCCATCATCTGCGCCTCCTCGGCCCGGCGCTCGGGGTGGGCGAGCATTTCCGGGTAGGGGTAGTGGACCATCCAGTGGCTGGAGATGCCCATGTGGCAGAGGAAGGGCCGGCCCTCGATCAGCACGATCCGGTACTTGCGGAACAGGCCGTCGGCGTCGCTGTAGTCGATGAAGGGCGCCAGGTAGTACTCCTCGGCGGTGTGGTCCTCCAGATAGCGGGCCAGTTCGGCGCGGTCGGCGACCCTGACCAGCCCTTGGCCCGCGTGGCTGCCGACCGGGCGGACGATGAACGGGTAGTCGCCCTTGACCAGGCTGGACGGCTCGAAGGCTCCCGTCGCCGCGTCCAGCAGCCGCGCCCGCGGCACGCGCACGGTGTGCGCCATGCAGAGGCCGGGCGCCTCGCCGAGCAGGGCGTAGGCCGTCTCGCGCAGGGTCGAACCGATGCGCTCGGGGCGGTTCAGCACGCGACGTTCGCTGCCCTGCACGAGGCTGGCCATCTGCGCCAGCACGCCGGCGTTCTCGTCCGAGGCGCTGGGGGCGACGAAGATCAGGTCGTGCTCGGGCAGGGTCGTGTCGGCCAGCGGCTCGCCGGTGAGATAGAGGACCTCCAGCTGCAGGTCGTCGGCGCCTTCCAGCACGCACTCGATCGGTGTGTTCGCCTGCAGGTCGCCGGGGGCCTTGAGCACCAGGAGTCTGAGCGGCGGGGCAGTCGTGGCGTCCTTCAGGCGGTAGTGGCGGCGCAGCCGCAGGGCCAGATCCTGGACGGCGAGGGCGGCGTCCCGCTGCTGCTTGATCTGCAGCACCAGCGACAGATCGAGCAGGGCGTAGGGATCGTCGTGCCGCTCGGTGAGTTCGAGCAGGCTCTGGCCCAGCGGGGTCAGGTCGGTGCCCGCCAGCCCGGCCCGCAGCAATACGGCCAATCCCAGCGGCTGGTGCAGCTGCGGCTGCGTGGCGGCGCCGGTCAATCCTGATTCGTCGATAGTCATGGATGGAATGCTTCGCTGGTGAGGCGGCGCGGGAACGCCGCGCCGGCGCTGTCTTGACGGCCCGTCGTGGGCGGGCGGGAGCCGGTCTTCCGGCGTCGCGAAGGCGCTGCTGCGAGCGGGCGATGGCGACAGCCGATCGCCTTGGGCTAGCCGGGAAGTATCCGGCTCAGGATAAGGCAATCGGGGGGCGGCCAAAGAAAGGATAAGGCGGGCCGATCTGCCGTTTATTCGCCGCTGGCCGCGGACGGTTCAGAGGCCGGCCGGCGTGCTGGCGGCGTCGACCGCCAGGCCGGCGCGCAGGGCGGCCAGCGCGGCCTGGTAGTAGGCCTGGCCCTCGGCGGACTGGGCGAAGGCGACGAACTCCCCGAGTTCCGCATCGGACAGGTCGCGGTAGACGTAGAGCAGGGTGTTGTCGAGGTCCTTCTCGATCTGCTGCTTCAGGCGCTGACGCTGGTCGTCGACCAGGCCGAGGGTCTGGCTGCCGCCCAGCAGGCTGAGTCCGGGGAGCATCTGGCTGAGGCTGTCGGCGGCCACGCCGGCCAGCGCCAGACTGAGTTCGGCGCCGGCCGCGGCGGCGGGAATGGCCTGGGCCAGACGGTGGACCAGCTGGCGGCGGTCGGCGTCGGCCGGCATGCGCGGCAGGCCGTTGGCGTATTTCGCCAACTGGTCGCTGCGCGTGGCGAACAGCTCGGCTTCGACGATCTTGCGCCCCAGCGGGCTCTGGAAAAAGGTCAGGGCCGGCCCGGGAGCGGCCAGCTGCGCGCGCAATGCTTCGAGGGCGCGGCTGTCCATGGCCTCGGCGGCGAAGCGGCGATTGCTGTTGTCCAGCAGGGCCTGGAAGATCGCCGGCGGCAGCTTGCTGCGGTAGCGCTGCTGGGCCGCGGAGAGGGCGTCGTGGAAGTGTTCGCGCTGCTGCGGCCAGCCGCCGCTCTGGTAGAGCTGTTGGTAGTCGTCGGCGAGGCCGGGCAGGCTGAACAGGGCGAGGACGAGGAAGGCAAGGGCGCGCATGAGTACTCCGGTCGTGCGTGGGGCTATTGTCGATGGCTGACGGCGCAAAAGTCGAGGCATCCGCGACAGGAATTTCCGCCGGAGCGTGAGCGGCCGGCCCTGCGCTGCTAGAATGCCGCCCATGCATATCTCCAGCGATCACCCCCTTCTGCTGCGCATCGCCGACGATCTGGCCACCCATGGCTGGTCGCAGCAGAGCATCTTCTTGCCGCAGGCTCTGACCGCCGAATTGGCCGGCGAGTGCCGCCGGCGGTCGGCGACGGGCGAGCTGACGCCGGCCGGCATCGGCCGCGGCGAACAGCAGCAGGTGCAGGAAGGCATCCGCGGCGACCGCATCGACTGGCTCGAGCCCGGCCAGTGCGCCGCCGGCGACGCCTACCTGGCGCTGATGGAGAGCCTGCGCCAGGCCCTCAACCGCGAGCTGTTCCTCGGTCTCGAGGAACTGGAAAGCCACTTCGCGCTCTATCCGCCGGGGGCCTACTACCAGCGCCATCTGGACCGCTTCCGCGACGACGACAGCCGCACGGTGTCGGCGGTGCTCTACCTCAACGAGGCCTGGCAGCCGGACGAGGGCGGCGAGCTGCGCCTGTGCCTGCCGGACGGCCGGGTCCACGACGTGGTGCCCCAGGGCGGTTGCCTGGCCTGTTTCCTCTCGGCGGACATCCCCCATGAAGTGCTGCCGGCGACTCGCGAGCGCCTGTCGCTGACCGGCTGGTTCCGTCGCCGCGCCGGCGCTCCGCGGTAGGACGAGCGCGTCCGCCCGCAGTGCCGTTCGGCCGGCAGCCGAAACCGTTCCTCCAGATCCGATCCGCAGGAGGCATTGCATGCAGAAGATCCTCGTCAGCCGCTGCCTGCTCGGCGAGCGGGTCCGCTACGACGGCGGCAGCCACGGCCCCTTCGACCGGCTTGAGATATGGCGGCGGGAGGGGCGTCTGGTGCCGGTCTGTCCGGAAGTCGCCGGCGGCCTGCCGACGCCCCGGCCGCCGGCCGAGATTCCCGGCGGGCAGGGCTCCCGGGTGCTGGGCGGCGAGATCGGCGTGCTCACCCTCGCCGGGGAGGATGTCGGCGCCGCCTTCCGCGCCGGTGCCGAGGCGGCCCTCGCTCTGGTGCGCGGTCATGGCATCCGCATCGCCGTGCTCAAGGCGCGCAGCCCTTCCTGCGGCAACCGCGAGAACTACGACGGCAGCTTCAGCGGTCGGCGGGTGCCCGGCGAGGGCGTCACCGCGGCATTGCTCCGGCGCCACGGCGTGCAGGTGTTCAGCGAGGAGGAGCTGGAAGCCGCGGCTGCGGCGCTGGCCGATCTGGAGAAGGGGTAGGGGCGAGCGAACCCGTCCCGCGCAAACGAAAAAGGGAGGCCGAGGCCTCCCTTTTCGCTTCGCTGCCGGAGCTTAGAACAGCACGCGGGTGCGGATGGTGCCGTTGACGTGCTGCAGCTTCTCCAGCGCCAGGTCGGAGTACTCCTTGTCCACGTCGATCACCACGTAGCCGACCCGCTCGTTGGTCTGCAGGAACTGGCCGGCGATGTTGATGCCGTTCTCGGCGAAGATCTTGTTGATCTCGCTCATCACGCCCGGGATGTTCTGGTGGATGTGCAGCAGACGGTGCTTGCCGGGGTGGGACGGCAGCGCCACTTCGGGGAAGTTGACCGAGGACACCGAGGTGCCGTTGTCGCTGTACTTGACCAGCTTCTCGGCCACTTCCAGGCCGATGTTGGCCTGGGCTTCGGCGGTGGAGCCGCCGATGTGCGGGGTGAGGATCACGCGATCCAGGCCGCGCAGCGGGCTCTCGAATTCCTCGTCGTTGGACTTGGGCTCGACCGGGAACACGTCGATGGCGGCGCCGATCAGGTGCTCGTCCTTGATCGCTTGGGCCAGGTGGTCCAGCTCGACCACGGTGCCGCGGGCGGCGTTGATCAGGATGCCGCCCTTCTTCATTGCTCGGATTTCCTTCTCGCCGATCATCCACTGGGTGGACGGCAGTTCCGGCACGTGCAGGGAGACGATGTCGCACATGCCCAGCAGTTCGTGCAGCGAGCCGATCTGCTGCGCGTTGCCCAGCGGCAGCTTGGTCACCACGTCGTAGAAGTAGACCTGCATGCCCATGGCTTCGGCCAGCACCGAGAGCTGGGTGCCGATGGAGCCGTAGCCGACGATGCCGAGCTTCTTGCCGCGGATCTCGAAGGAGTTGGCCGCCGACTTGATCCAGCCGCCGCGGTGGCAGGAGGCGTTCTTCTCCGGGATGCCGCGTAGCAGCAGGATGGCCTCGGCCAGCACCAGTTCGGCCACCGAGCGGGTGTTGGAATAGGGGGCGTTGAACACCGCGATGCCGCGCTCGCGGGCAGCGTTCAGATCGACCTGGTTGGTGCCGATGCAGAAGCAGCCGACGGCGACCAGCTTCTTGGCGCAATCGAATACCTCGGCGGTCAGCTGGGTGCGCGAGCGGATGCCGATGAAATGCACGTCGGCGATCTTTTCCTTCAGTTCGTCGCCGGACAGCGCGCCCTTCAGGTACTCGATGTTGGTGTAGCCGGCGGCCTTCAGCGTGTCCACGGCGTTCTGGTGGACACCTTCGAGAAGAAGGAACTTGATCTTGCTCTTGTCGAGAGAGGTCGTCTTGCTCATCGGCGTAAACCTGTAGTCCTGGGGGGTGAGTGGCAAGGGGACGGGCAGTGTCGAAACTGTCCGGAACGGCTGCTGCAGCCGGCCCGGCAATCGGCGGAAGGCACGACTAACGGGGCGCATATGCTAGCATATGGGGCCTGCCAAACCGCCATCCCTGGGACTTGAAGGGTACTCAGGGCGGCCATGAATCCTTTGAGAGTTGCCACGATGACCAATCCTGTCCTGATCGACGAGCTGAAGACCCTGGTGGAGCCCGGCAAGGTGCTGACCGACGCCGATTCCCTCAACGCCTACGGCAAGGACTGGACCAAGCAATTCGAGCCGGCGCCCCTGGCCATCGTCTTTCCCAAGAGCATAGAGCAGGTTCAGGCCATCGTTCGCTGGGCCAACGAGCGCAAGGTGGCGCTGGTGCCCTCGGGCGGCCGTACCGGACTCTCCGCCGCCGCCGTCGCCGCCCATGGCGAGGTGGTGGTGTCCTTCGATTACATGAACCAGATCCTCGACTTCAACGAGGTCGACCGCACCGTGGTCTGCCAGCCGGGTGTGGTCACCGCCGCCCTGCAGCAGTTCGCCAAGGACAAGGGCCTGTACTACCCGGTCGATTTCGCCTCCGCCGGCTCCAGCCAGATCGGCGGCAACATCGGCACCAATGCCGGCGGGATCAAGGTCATCCGCTACGGCATGACCCGCAACTGGGTGGCCGGCCTGAAGGTGGTCACCGGCAAGGGCGACCTGCTCGAGCTGAACAGGGACCTGATCAAGAACGCCACCGGCTACGATCTGCGCCAGCTGTTCATCGGCGCCGAAGGCACCCTCGGCTTCGTGGTGGAGGCCACCATGCGCCTGGACCGCACGCCGACCAACCTGACCGCCATGGTTCTCGGCGTTCCCGACATGGACGCCATCATGCCGGTGCTGCACGCCTTCCAGGACAAGCTCGACCTGACCGCCTTCGAATTCTTCTCCGACAAGGCCCTGGCCAAGGTGCTGGCCCGCGGCGACGTGCCGGCACCGTTCGAGACCGACTGCCCGTTCTACGCGCTGCTGGAGTTCGAGGCCACCACCGACGAGCGCGCCGACCAGGCGCTGGCCACTTTCGAGCATTGCGTCGAGCAGGGCTGGGTGCTGGACGGGGTGATGAGCCAGAGCGAGCAGCAGCTCGCCAACCTGTGGAAGCTGCGCGAGTACATCTCCGAGACCATCTCCCACTGGACCCCGTACAAGAACGACATCTCGGTCACTGTCAGCAAGGTGCCGGCCTTCCTCAAGGAGATCGACGCCATCGTCGGGGAACATTACCCGGATTTCGAGATCATCTGGTTCGGCCACATCGGCGACGGCAACCTGCACCTGAACATCCTCAAGCCCGAGGCCATGGCCAAGGAAGAGTTCTTCGCCAAGTGTGCGACCGTCAACAAATGGGTGTTCGAAACCGTACAGAAATACAACGGATCGATCAGCGCCGAGCACGGCGTGGGCATGACCAAGCGCGACTATCTGGGCTACAGCCGCTCGCCGGAGGAGATCGCCGTGATGAAGGCGATCAAGGCAGTGTTCGATCCGAACGGGATCATGAACCCTGGCAAGATCTTTGCCTGAAGGATCGGCGGCGGGCGACCGGCTCGCCCGCCTGCCGGAACGGCATGGTGAGATTCAGTCCCCACAAGGATTAACAGGATGAGCTATCAGCACCGCTACCTCGACGGAACCCGTATCCACTATCCCCTGGGCAAGGTGGTCTGCGTCGGCCGCAACTACGCCGAGCACGCCAAGGAGTTGAACAACCCGGTGCCCAGCGAGCCGTTGCTGTTCATCAAGCCGGGCAGCAGCGCGGTCGCCCTCGACGGCGGCTTCACGATTCCCCAGGACCGCGGTGCGGTGCACCACGAGGCGGAAATCGCCGTGCTGATCGGCAAGCCTCTGTCGCGCCAGCCGAGCGACGAGGAGGCGCGCGACGCCATTTCCGGCTTCGCTCCGGCCCTCGACCTGACCCTGCGCGAGGTGCAGGACCGGCTCAAGGCCAAGGGCCATCCCTGGGAGATCGCCAAGGCCTTCGACGGCGCCTGCGTGCTGGCACCCTTCGTTCCCGGCGACGCGGTGACCGATCTGGCCGATATCGGCATCCGCCTGAGCATCAACGGCGAACTGCGCCAGGACGGCAACAGCCGCGACATGCTGACTGCGATCCTGCCGCTGATCCGTTACATCTGCGGTCATTTCAGCCTGCAGCCGGGCGATGTGGTGCTGACCGGCACTCCCGCCGGGGTCGGTCCCCTGCACAAGGGCGACCAGCTGGTTCTGGAGCTGACCGGCCTGTCCCGCTTCGAAAGCCAGGTGCTCTGACGAGCGCCTCGTCGGCGCGTCGATCCTTCCTTCCACAAGGCGAATCCGCCGCTTTCCCGGGTGGCCCGTGATATGAGTGCCCTCTCTTCCGCCGCCCGAGCACCCCGCCGGCGTGCTCTCCGTCTCCTCCTCCCGCTGCTGATCGTCGTCGCGCTCTTGGTCGTCGGCCATCTCTGGCGCTGGGACGGCCAGTTGCGTCTGTACTGGCACGAGCGAGCGCTCGGCGAGGCGCAGCGCACCGCCAGCATCTGGCTGCCGGATTACCGGCTGGTGCTGGAAACCACCCTGACGGGGCTGGAGGAGGACGAGGCGTCCGGGCTGACCTGGAGCCCGCAAAGCAATACCCTGTTCACCGTCACCGGCAAGACCCCGCTGCTGGTGGAACTGGCGCCGAACGGGGCGATCCTGCGGCGCATCCGGCTCGACGGCTTCGCCAACCCGGAGGCGGTGGAGGACCTGGGGGACGGGCGTCTGGCGATCGTCGACGAGCGCCGCCACCGGCTGGCGGTGGCCCGTCTGGAACCCGATACGCAAAGCCTGAACCTGGCCGATCTGCCCAGCTACGACCTGGGCTACGCCGAAGCCGGCAACAAGGGCTTCGAGGGGCTGGCGTGGGACCCGCAGGCGCGGCGCCTGCTGCTGGCCAAGGAACGCTCGCCGCTGGGGTTGTTCAGCCTGCCGCTTCCCGAGGCCGGCGCGGCCGTCGTGCCCGAGCCGTTGCCCAGCGAGCACCTGCCGGTGCGCGACCTGTCGTCGGTGGCCGTCGATCCGCGCAGCGGCCATGTCCTGCTGCTGTCCGACGAGTCGCGCCTGCTGTTGGAACTCGACCGGCAGGGCCAGCCGCGCAGCTTCATCAGCCTGCTGCGCGGCCTCCACGGCTTGCCCCACGGCATCGACCAGGCCGAAGGCGTCGCCATGGACGCGGCGGGCAACCTCTATCTGGTCGAAGAGTCGGGCCGCTTCTACGTCTTCAGCAAGACAGCGGCGCGCTGATCCTCAGCGCTTGTGGGTTTCCACGCCCTTGCCGGTGCCGAGCAGCAGCACGTCGGCCGGGCGCGCGGCGAACAGGCCGTTGGTGACCACGCCGACGATGTTGTTGATCTTGGCTTCCAGCTCGCGCGGATTGGTGATCTGCAGGTTGTACACGTCGAGGATCACGTTGCCGTTGTCGGTCACCACGCCTTCGCGGTAGATCGGGTCGCCGCCCAGCTTGACCAGCTCGCGCGCGACATGGCTACGGGCCATGGGGATCACCTCCACCGGCAGCGGGAAGGCGCCGAGGAAGTCCACGCGCTTGCTCTCGTCGGCGATGCAGACGAAGGTCCCGGCCACCGCGGCGACGATCTTCTCGCGGGTCAGCGCGGCGCCGCCGCCCTTGATCAGCTCCAGGTACTTGTTGCACTCGTCGGCGCCGTCCACGTAGAACTCCAGCTCCTGGACGCTGTTCAGGTCGTAGACCGGGATGCCGTGGCCCTTCAGGCGGGCGGCGGTGGCTTCGGAGCTGGCCACGGCGCCGTCGAAGTCCATCTTGTGCTTGGCCAGCAGGTCGATGAAGAAGTTGGCGGTGGAGCCGGTGCCGATACCGACGATGCTCTTCTCGGTGAGCTGCGGGAGGATGAGGTCGACGGCGGCCTGGGCCACGGCCTGCTTGAGCTGGTCCTGAGTCATGGCGAATCTTCGTGAATGGGTGTAGTGGGGCTGGATTATAGCCGCGCCCGGACGGGCTTGGGACTTCGGTGCCGATTCCCGCTTGGTGGGACGGGGCGATGGGTGGTCGGCCGACCTGCAGGGGGAGTAGACTGCCGGCTTCCTATCTTCGCAGCTTGATGCCCGCCGATGCTCGAACAGTACGTCAAGAAGATCCTCACCTCGCGCGTCTACGACGTTGCCGTGGAAACTCCCCTGCAATCTGCCCGCCAGCTCTCCGAACGGCTCGGCAACCAGATCCTGCTCAAGCGCGAGGATCTGCAGCCGGTGTTCTCCTTCAAGATCCGCGGCGCCTACAACAAGGTGGCCCAGCTCAGCGAGGCGGAGTTGGCCCGCGGCGTGGTCACCGCTTCGGCCGGCAACCACGCCCAGGGCGTGGCCCTGGCGGCCAAGCACCTGGGCATCAAGGCGACCATCGTGATGCCGCGCACCACCCCGGAGATCAAGGTCCAGGCAGTGCGCGCCCGCGGCGGCAAGGTGGTGCTGCACGGCGACGCCTTCCCCGAGGCCCTGGCGTACTCGCTGAAGCTGGTCGAGGAGAAGGGCTTCGTGTACATCCACCCCTACGACGATCCGGACGTGATCGCCGGGCAGGGCACCGTGGCCATGGAGATCCTCCGCCAGCAGCCCGGTCAGCTGAACGCGGTGTTCGTGCCGGTCGGCGGCGGCGGACTGGTGGCGGGCATCGCCGCCTACGTCAAGTACCTGCGCCCCGAGGTGAAGGTGATCGGCGTCGAGCCGGAGGACTCCAACTGCCTGCAGGCGGCCATGGCCGCGGGCGAACGGGTGGTCCTGCAGCAGGTCGGGCTGTTCGCCGACGGCGTCGCCGTGGCGCAGATCGGCCAGCACACCTTCGACATCTGCCGGCGCTACGTGGACGAGGTGGTCACCGTCAGCACCGACGAGATCTGCGCGGCGATCAAGGACATCTACGACGACACCCGCTCGATCACCGAGCCGGCCGGCGCCCTGGCGGTGGCCGGGATCAAGAAGTACGTGGAACGCGAGGGCGTCAGCGGCCAGGCCCTGGTGGCCATCGACTCCGGCGCCAACGTCAACTTCGACCGCCTGCGCTACGTGGCCGAGCGCGCCGAGCTGGGCGAGAAGCGCGAGGCGATCATCGCGGTGACCATTCCCGAGCAGCCGGGCAGCTTCAAGGCCTTCTGCCAGGCGATCGGCAAGCGCCAGATCACCGAGTTCAACTACCGCTACCACAACGACCGATCCGCGCAGATCTTCGTCGGCGTGCAGACCCACCCGGAGAGCGATCCGCGCCAGGGGCTGCTGGACAGCCTGCGCGAGCAGGGCTTCCCGGTGCTCGATCTGACCGACAACGAGCTGGCCAAGTTGCACATCCGGCACATGGTCGGCGGCCATGCGGCGAACGTCAGCGACGAGATGGTGCTGCGCTTCGAGTTCCCCGAACGCCCCGGCGCCCTGTTCAATTTCCTCAGCAAGCTCGGCGGGCGCTGGAACATCTCGATGTTCCACTACCGCAACCACGGCGCCGCCGACGGTCGCGTGGTCGCCGGGCTGCAGGTGCCGGCGGCCGAGCGCCATCTGCTGCCGGCGGCGCTGGACGCCATCGGCTATCCCTACTGGGACGAGACGGACAATCCGGCCTATCGTCTGTTCCTCGGCTGAACCCGGCGCCGGCCCGGCCGGCGCCGAGCTTCTTCTTCATTCGCCCGAAGCAAGGACTGCCCCGATGGATGGTTTCCTGCTGGTAAAGAGTCTGCACTCGCTGGCCACCATGCTGCTGTTCGGCACCGCTCTGGCGTTGGGCTGGCGGCGCTGGCGGCTGAACCGCGGCGCCCTGGAGGGCCTGCCCGCGCGCCTGTTCCGCTGGCCCGCCCTGTACGTCGGCGGGCTGGTCCTGGGCGTCCTGAGCCTGCCGGTGACCGGCTGGTGGCTGGCGCACCTGGCCGGCTGGCCGCTGGGACAGCTCTGGCTGCTCGGCGGCTCGCTGCTCTATCTCCTCGGTGCAGTCTGCTGGCTGTGGCTGCTGCTACGGGCCCTGGGCCGGCCGAGCGTGTCGCGCCCCCGCTCCGACCTGGCGCTCGCCGGGTTCGGCCTGCTCTGCTTCGTCGCCATCGCGGTGCTGATGGTAGCGAAACCGGTCTAATGGCGATCTGGAGTCGTCCCCAATGAGCGCCGATCAGGCATCTCCCCGCGAAACCGCGCATCGTCAACCTCCGGCCGCGCTTCCCTGGCGCTGGCTGGATCGTTTCACCGCCTACCGCAAACCCATCGGGCTGGCCCTGTCCGGGCTGCTCTTCGCCCTGGGCCTGCTCGCCTGCTGGCATCTGCTGGATCAGCTCGACCCGGCCAGCGTCAGCGCCGCCATGCACGACGTCTCGCCGGCATCCCTGCTCGGGGCCCTGCTGGCGACCGCGGCCGGCTTCGCCATGCTGATCAGCTACGAGTGGTCGGCCTGCCGCTTCGCCGGCGTGCATCTGCCCGGACGCACCGTGGCCCTGGGCGGTTTCACCGCCTTCGCCGTCGGCAACGCCATCGGGCTGTCCATGCTTTCCGGCGGCTCGGTGCGTTACCGGCTGTACAGCGGCAAGGGCATCGGCGCGGCCGAGGTCGCCACGATGTCCATGTTCGCCAGCCTCTCGCTGGGCGTGACGCTGCCGGTGCTGGCGGCCATCGCCGCGCTGATCGATCTGCCCGACGCCGTCGCGGCGCTACGCCTGGACGAGTCCGTGCTGGTCGCGGCCGCCGTCGCCACGCTGGCCCTCTACGCCGTGGCGATCGGCTTCCTGGCGCGCCGCCGGCTGGCCGACCGGCCGTCGCCCGACAGCCGCCTGTACCGCTTCGGCAAGGGCACCCTGCGGCTGCCCAGCACGCGCCTGGCAGTGCTGCAGATGCTGATCTCCACCCTCGACGTGCTGGCCGCGGCTTCGGTGCTCTACCTGCTGTTGCCGGAGGCGCCGCCCTTCGCCCCCTTCGTGCTGGTCTACCTGCTGGCCCTGGCCGCCGGCATCCTCAGCCACGTGCCCGGCGGCGTCGGGGTGTTCGAGGCGATCCTGCTGGCAGCCTTTTCCAGTCAGCTGGGGGCGGCGACGCTGGCCGCCACCCTGGTGCTCTATCGCCTGATCTACGTGGCGCTGCCCCTGCTGCTGGCCATGCTCGTGCTGCTGGTCGGCGAGGCGCGGCGCTTCGGCCCGGCCCTGTCGGCGCTGCGGGTCGCCTCGAGCCTGGCCGCGCCGGTGCTGGCGGTGCTGGTCTTCCTCTCCGGGGGGGTGCTGCTGATCTCCGGGGCGACGCCGGCCATCGACCAGCGCCTCGAGGCGCTGGGCTTCCTGCTGCCGCACCATCTGATCGAGGTGTCCCATCTGGGCGCCAGCCTGATCGGCGGCCTCTGCCTACTGCTGGCGCAGGGGCTGCGCCGGCGCCTGTCGGCGGCCTGGGTGCTGACCCTGGTGTTGCTGCTGACCGGCGCCCTGCTGTCGCTGTTCAAGGGCTTCGACTGGGAGGAGGCGACGCTGCTGATCTGCACCGCCGCGTTGCTGGCGTGCTTCCGGCGCGAGTTCTACCGGCGCAGCCGGTTGATGGAAGTGCCCTTTTCGCCGCTGTTCGTCGTCGCCAGCCTCTGCGTGATCGCCGCCTCGGTCTGGCTGTTGCTGTTCACCTACCAGGACGTGCCCTACGAGAAGCAGCTCTGGTGGCAGTTCGCCCTGGACGCCAATGCCCCGCGCAGCCTGCGGGCGACGCTCGGCAGCGCCGTGCTGGTCGGCGCTCTGGCCCTGGCCTGGCTGCTGCGCGCCGCGCCGCCGCAGATCCATGCGCCGAGCGAGGAGGAGCTCGAACGGGCCCGGCGCATCGTCAAGGCTTCCGGGCAGCCGGACGGCTGGCTGGCGATGACCGGGGACAAGGCTCTGCTGTTCCACGAGTCCGGCGAGGCCTTCCTGATGTACGCCCGCCGCGGCCGCAGCATGGTGGCCCTGTTCGACCCCATCGGCAATCCCGGTCAGCGCGCCGAGCTGATCTGGCAGTTCCGCGACCTCTGCGACCTGCACCACTCCCGGCCGGTGTTCTACGAGGTCCGCGCGGAAAACCTGCCCTTCTACATGGACACCGGTCTCACCGCGCTCAAGCTGGGCGAGGAGGCGCGGGTCGACCTGGCGGCCTTCGATCTGGCCAGCAAGGGCAAGAAGGACCTGCGCTACACCTGGAACCGGGCCCAGCGCGACGGGCTGTCGCTGGAGTTCTTCGAGGCCGGCACGGCGCCCCTGGACGAGCTCGGGGCCATCTCCGACGCCTGGCTGCAAAGCAAGCAGGTGCGCGAGAAGGGCTTTTCCCTCGGACGTTTCGATCCCGCCTACCTCCGGCATTTCCGTATCGCCGTGGCGCGTTTCGAGGGGCGGATCATCGCCTTCGCCAACCTGCTGGAGACCGACCTGCGCGAGGTCGCCAGCCTGGACCTGATGCGGGTGCATCCGGATGCACCGGGGCTGAGCATGGAGTTCCTCATGCTCGGCCTGATCCTCCACTTCAAGGAGCTGGGCTACCGGCACTTCAGCCTCGGCCTGGTGCCGCTGGCCGGCCTCCATCCGCGGCGCGGCGCGCCGCTCACTCAGCGGCTCGGGGCCATCGTGTTCCGCGCCGGGGAGCAGTTCTACAACTTCCAGGGCTTGCGCCGCTTCAAGGACAAGTTCGATCCCCTCTGGGAGCCGCGCTACATGGTGGTTCCCGCCGGGCTCGACCCCCTGGTGGCCTTCGCCGACACCGCCGCGCTGATCGCCGGCGGACTGACCGGACTCGTCAAACGTTGAGAGCAGTATGCGTGCACGTTGGATTTCTCTGCTGGTGATCGTCGCCGTCCTGGGCGGCGGCTTCTGGATCTGGATGCAGCGCTCGCCGGCCCAGATCGGTCTCATCAATCGAACCCTGCCCGATGGCAGCCCGGTCACGGTGATCACTCCCCCGGGCGCGCCGAAGGCACGAGTGCTGCTGGCGCTGCCGGCTGACCGGCCGGTCGCCGACGCCGACCTGCAGGCCCTGTCCCAGGAGACCGGCGCGCAGATCGTCCGCTTCGAGGTGGCCGCGGCCCCTGACTGCGCCGTACTGCGCGATCGTCTGTTCCAGGCCCGTGCCGAGCTGGGCGGCGAGCCCACGCTGATCGCCGGTATCGGCGACGGCGCCGCACTGGTCTGGCGTACCCTGGCCGGGCAGAAGCGCGACGATCTGCAGGGGCTGGCCGTCGGCTTGTCGCTGGCCGAGCCGGACTGCCCGGAGCCGCTGCCCCCGGCGGTCGTCCACGGCCGCATGGCGGTCGCCTGGAACGACAACCCGGACGAGGAGACCGCCCGCTTCATCCGCCAGGCCGGCAACGTCGCCACCTCCATCGCCCAGTACGGCACGCCGCTGCCTCAGGTCATGGTCGAGCGGCTCGGTCATCTGCTGTCCGGCGCGGGCGAGGAGATCCCGGTGGTGGAAGTTCCGGCCACCGACCGTTCCGAGCATGCCGACACCGTCACCCTGTTCTATTCCGGCGACGGCGGCTGGCGCGACCTGGACCGCGACTCGGCGAGCTACATGGCCCAGCAGGGCTACCCAGTGGTGGGCATCGACACCCTGCGCTACTTCTGGAAGCACCGTAGCCCGGAGCAGGCCGCCGCCGACCTGTCGCGACTGATGGCCGAGTACCGGAGCAAGTGGGGGGCCAAGCGCTTTGCCCTGGCCGGCTACTCCTTCGGCGCCGATATCCTGCCGGCGCTCTACAACCGCCTGCCGGCGGCCGACCAGGAGCAGGTCTCGGCGCTGCTTCTGCTCGCCCTGGCCCGCACCGGCAGCTTCGAGATCGAGGTCGCCGGCTGGCTCGGCAAGCAGGGCGACGAGGCCGCGACCGGCCCGGAACTGGCCAGGGTTCCGGCGCAGAAGATCGTCTGCATCTACGGCAGCGAGGAAACCGACGAGAGCGGCTGCACCCAGCCGGGCGCCAGCGGCGAGATGATCGAGCTGCCCGGCGGGCATCATTTCGACGAGGACTACAACAAGCTGGCCGGCTACCTGATGCGCGCCATCGACCGGCGCGCCGCCGGCCGCTAGTGAAGGCCTTCCGGTAGGTCGCTCATCCGGACGGGCCGACTGACGAATCACAAGGAGGTAATCGCCATGCTCCATGCAAAAGCCACCGTCCAGCCGGGGAGTGCAGTCTGATGCGCATCCTGCTGGTCGGTGCCGGCGGCTTCATCGGCCGCCACCTGCATGCCGCGCTCCGTGCGGCTGGCCATCGGGTGCTGGCCAGCGCTCGCCGGCCCGATCCCGCGGCTCCCGGCGAATGGTACCGGCTGGATCTGGCCGAACTGGCGCGGGATCCGAACGCCTTCCCCTGGCCTGGCGGCATCGAGCTGGTGATCAATGCCGCCGGTCTGCTGTCCACCGACCGCGACCGCTTGCGGCAGGTTCAGTAACTGGGCGCCTGTGCTCTGTTCGATCTGGCCGCCGCCCATGGCGCCCGGGTATTGCAGATTTCCGCCCTGGGCGCGGAAGAGGGGGCGGACACCGACTTCCTCGCCAGCAAGGCCGCCGCCGAACGCCATCTGCTCGGTCTCGGCATTCCCGCCGTGGTGCTGCGCCCCTCACTGGTTCTCGGCCCGGGCGCCGCCAGCAGCAGTTGGCTGCAGCGCCTGTCGCCCTGGCCGTGGGTGCCGCTGCTGGACAACCGCGCACGCCTGCAGCCCCTGCATATCGATGATCTCTGCTCGGCCGTGCTCGCCCTGCTGCAGAACTGGCCGCCTCACCCCTGCAGCCTGGCGCTGGTCGGACCCGAGGCCTTGACCCAGGGCCAGTTGCTGGATCGCCTGCGTGCGGCTCAGGGTTGGGGGCCGGGGCGTTACCGGACGCTGCCAAGGCCACTGGCCGCGCTGGGCGCGTTGCTCGGGGAGCGTCTGGGCTGGCGGGCGCTGAACCGCCAGACCCTGCGCCTGGCACGGCGCGACAACCTGGCCTCGGCGGAGCCGCTGGCGGCCGTCTGCGGCTACCGCTGCCTGCCGATTGCCATGCGCCTGCACGATTGGCCGCGCCCGGCGGAGAGCGTCGGGCTGGCCCTGCAGCCCCTGCTGCTGGCGCTGCTGGTCGTGGTCTGGCTGGGCACCGCACTGGTCTGCCTCGGCCCCGGGTTCGGCTGGGGCCTGCGCATCCTGGCCGAGGCCGGCATTACCGGCTGGCCGGCGCGCCTGGCGGTGATCGCCGGCTCGCTGTTCGATGGCCTGCTCGGCGCCGGCCTGCTGCTGCCGCGCTGGCGGCGTCGAGCGCTGCAGGCGCAGATCCTCCTGATTCTGGCCTACAGCGCGCTCATCACCTGGCTGCTGCCGCACTACTGGTTCGACCCTTTCCAGGGCGTCGGCAAGAATCTGGTGCTGCTGCCAGTCTGCCTCTGGCTGTCGTGGCTGCAGCCTGCCTCCGAACGGAGCCGATCATGAACCTATATCTGCTGATCAAGACGCTGCACATCCTGTCCTCCACCCTGCTGTTCGGCACCGGCCTGGGCTCGGCCTACTACGCCTGGCGGGCGTGGAAGAGCGGGCAGGTGGCGACCATCGCCACCACCTTCCGTCATCTGGTGACCGCCGACTGGCTGTTCACCACGCCGACGGCACTGCTCCAGCCGCTGAGCGGCATCGCCATGGTGTATCTGGCCGGCTGGTCGCTGAGTAGTCAGTCCTGGCTGCTGGTGACCCTCGTCCTGTACCTGCTGGCCGGGCTGTGCTGGCTGCCGGTGGTCTGGCTGCAGATCCGCGTGCGCGACATGGCCGTGCAGGCCGTGCGCGAGGGCTCGCCGCTGCCCGCCGATGCCGGACTTCGGGCTCGGTTGCCCGGCGTTCAGCGTCTTCGTGGTGATCTTCTTCCTGATGGTGACCAAGCCGGCCTGAGTCCGCCCGGCCCGGAAACGACGACGGCGCCCGCAGGCGCCGTCGTTCGTCCGGGCGATGCCGGATTCAGCGCAGCGAAATCACCGGCCAGCCGCGTTCCTCGGCGATAGCCCGCAGGGTCGGGTCGGGGTCGACCGCCACCGGATGGCTGACCCGTTCGAGCAGCGGTAGGTCGTTGCGCGAGTCGCTGTAGAAGTAGCTGCCGTCCAGCGAGTGGCCGGTCTCGGCCAGCCAGCGGTCGAGTCGGTGGACCTTGCCTTCCTGGAAGCAGGGCACGTCGGTGGAACGGCCGGTGTAGCGGCCGTCGGCCATCTCGCACTCGGTGGCAAGCAGGGTGTCGACGCCCAGGCGCCGGGCGATCGGCCCGGTGACGAAGCGGTTGGTGGCGGTGATGATGACCACCTTGTCGCCCTGGGCATGGTGATGCTCGATCAGGGCCCGGCCCTTGGCCAGGATGATCGGCTCGATGCGCTCGCGCATGAACTCTCCGTGCCACTCTTCGAGCAGGGCCATCTCGGTGCGGCCGAGGATCTCCAGGGTGAAGCTCAGGTAGTCGGCGATGTCCAGGCGGCCGGCCAGGTAGTCCTGGTAGAAGGCGTCGTTGCGCGCCTTGTAGAGTTCGCCGTCGAGGATGCCGCGCTCGCAGAGCCAGTCGCCCCAGGCATGGTCGCTGTCGCCAGCCAGCAGGGTGTTGTCGAGATCGAATAAAGCCAGACGCACGCTGAACCTCGGTAGATGGGAAGAAGGGAAACGGGGCAAGCATAACGGGTCCGGAGGAAAAGCTGGAGGCCCGCGACCGGCCCCATCGGCCCCTTGTCCGGCGGCTTTCAGGCGTGCGGGTTTTTGTGGAACAATGCGTCAATATGCGTTTTGCAAGGTTCAATAGCCGTGATCGATACCGATGGTTTTCGTCCGAATGTCGGCATCATTCTGACCAATGATGTCGGCCAGGTACTGTGGGCGCGGCGTATCAACCAGGATGCCTGGCAGTTTCCCCAGGGCGGCATCGATGCCCGGGAATCGCCGGAAGAGGCACTGTTCCGCGAACTGAATGAAGAGGTCGGCCTGGAAGAACGGGATGTGAAGGTGCTCGCCTGTACCCGCGGCTGGCTGCGCTATCGTCTGCCGCAGCGTCTGGTGCGCACCCACAGCCAGCCGCTGTGCATCGGCCAGAAGCAGAAGTGGTTTCTCCTGCGCCTGCTCTCCGACGAGCAGCGGGTACGCATGGATCTGACCGGCAAGCCGGAATTCGACGGCTGGCGCTGGGTGAGCTATTGGTATCCGCTTGGACAGGTCGTTACCTTCAAGCGTGAAGTCTATCGGCGCGCCTTAAAAGAACTCGCTCCGCGCCTGTTGGCGCGGGACTGATCACGGAACTCGGAACGGGCCATGCTCAACACGCTGCGCAAGATTGTCCAGGAAGTGAATGCCGCCAAGGATCTCAAGGCGGCATTGGGCATTATCGTGCAGCGCGTGAAGGAGGCCATGGGCAGCCAGGTCTGCTCCGTCTACCTGCTCGATCCGGAAACCAACCGTTTCGTCCTGATGGCCACCGAGGGCCTGAACAAGCGCTCCATCGGCAAGGTCAGCATGGCGCCCAACGAGGGTCTGGTCGGCCTGGTCGGCACCCGCGAGGAGCCGCTCAACCTGGAGAACGCCGCGGCCCACCCGCGCTATCGCTACTTCGCCGAAACCGGCGAGGAGCGCTACGCCTCCTTTCTCGGCGCGCCGATCATCCACCACCGGCGGGTGATGGGCGTGCTGGTGGTCCAGCAGAAGGAACGCCGCCAGTTCGACGAGGGCGAGGAAGCCTTCCTGGTGACCATGAGCGCGCAGCTCGCCGGGGTCATCGCCCACGCCGAGGCGACCGGTTCGATCCGCGGGCTGGGCCGGCAGGGCAAGGGCATCCAGGAAGCGCGCTTCGTCGGCGTGCCGGCCGCCCCGGGGGCCGCCGTCGGTCGCGCCGTGGTGGTGCTGCCGCCGGCCGACCTGGACGTGGTGCCGGACAAGCCGGCCGAGAACGTCAAGGCCGAACTGGAGCTGTTCAGCAGCGCCGTGGAAGCGGTGCGCGCCGACATCCGCGCGCTGTCCGCCAAGCTGGCCGCCCAGCTGCGCCCGGAAGAGCGGGTGCTGTTCGACGTCTACCTGATGATGCTCGACGACGCCTCCCTGGGCAACGAAGTGCAGCGGGTGATCAGAACCGGCCAGTGGGCCCAGGGCGCGCTGCGCCAGGTGGTCAACGAGCACGTCAAGCGCTTCGAGCTGATGGATGACGCCTACCTGCGCGAGCGCGCCTCCGACGTCAAGGACCTCGGTCGCCGCCTGCTCGCCTATCTGCAGCAGGCACGCCAGCAGAGCCTGGTCTACCCGGAAAACACCATCCTGGTCAGCGAGGAGCTGTCCCCGTCGATGCTCGGCGAAGTGCCGGAGGGCCGCCTGGTCGGCCTGGTCTCGGTGCAGGGGTCGGGCAACTCCCATGTGGCGATCCTCGCCCGCGCCATGGGCATCCCCACGGTGATGGGGGTGGTCGATCTGCCCTATTCCAAGGTCGACGGCATCGACCTGATCGTCGACGGCTACCACGGCGAGGTCTACACCAACCCCAGCGAGATGCTGCGCCAGCAGTTCGCCGAGGTGGTCGAGGAAGAGCGCCAACTGACCCAGGGGCTGGACGTCCTGCGCGAACTACCCTGCGAGACCCTGGACGGCCACCGCCTGCCGTTGTGGGTCAACACCGGCCTGCTCGCCGACGTGGCCCGCGCCCAGGAGCGCGGCGCCGAGGGCGTCGGCCTGTACCGCACGGAAGTGCCATTCATGAACAACGAGCGTTTCCCCAGCGAGAAGGAGCAGCTGGCGATCTACCGCGAGCAGCTCGCCGCCTTCCACCCGCTGCCGGTGACCATGCGCACCCTGGACATCGGCGGCGACAAGTCGCTGTCGTACTTCCCGATCAAGGAGAGCAACCCCTTCCTCGGCTGGCGCGGCATCCGCGTCACCCTCGACCACCCGGAAATCTTCCTGGTGCAGACTCGCGCCATGCTCAAGGCCAGCGAGGGCCTGAACAACCTGCGCATCCTGCTGCCGATGATCTCCAGCATCCACGAGCTGGACGAGGCGCTGCACCTGATCCACCGCGCCTGGGGCGAGGTGCGCGACGAGGGGACCGACGTGCCCATGCCGCCGATCGGCGTGATGGTGGAGATTCCCGCGGCGGTCTACCAGACCCGCGAGCTGGCGCGCATGGTGGATTTCCTCTCGGTCGGCTCCAACGACCTGACCCAGTACCTGCTGGCGGTGGACCGCAACAACCCGCGGGTCGCCGACCTCTACGACTACCTGCACCCCGCGGTGCTGCAGGCGCTGTCCAAGGTGGTGCAGGATGCCCATGCTGAAGGCAAGCCGGTGAGCATCTGCGGCGAGATGGCCGGCGACCCGTCGGCGGCGGTGCTGTTGATGGCAATGGGCTTCGACAGCCTGTCGATGAACGCCACCAACCTGCCCAAGGTCAAGTGGCTGCTGCGCCAGATCAAGATGAGCAAGGCCCGCGAGCTGCTCGACCAGCTCATGCAGATCGACAACCCGCAGATCATCCACAGCTCGCTGCAACTGGCCCTGCGCAGCCTCGGCCTGAGCCGGGTGATCAATCCGGTGGCGGGTCTGCAGAACTGAGGTCCCGCTTCGGGGCGGACGGCTTCGTCCCCTACACCCGCAGATGCACCTCGCCCAGATGGGCGCCGTAGGGGCCGAAGCTGCGCTCGACCAGGGTCCGCGATCCGTCCGCCCCCACCACCAGCGCCGTGCTGCAGCGCGTGCCGTAGTTCTGGCTGGCGATGAACACGCTCGACAGCAGCCGCTCGCTGGCCAGGCCGACTCCGGTGTCCGGTAGCTCCGCGTCTTCCCCCTGGCGGCGGTCGCTCAGCGCCTGCAGCAGGCATTCCGGCCGCGGCTCGTCCAGGCAGGCGGCGAATGCCGCCTTGGCGCGCAGCAGTTTCGGCCAGGGCGTGTCCAGGCGCGCGTTGGACAGGCCGTAGAGGCCGGGCGGCAGGCGGACGGGGGCCGGGTCCAGGGCGTTGTAGTACCAGAGCTCGCGGTCGTTGCCGAGCAGCAGGTTGAAGCCGGCGTAGTCCCGCGCCTGTTCGGCCACCCGCTGCAGATAGTCCGTCACCGGCAGCCGGCCGCGGAGGAAGCCGCTGGGCAGTTCGCCGCGGCTGCGCCGGCCGAGCGGCAGGCTCGGATCGCGGATGTTGGTGAGTGCCGCGAAGCGCCCCTGCGGGCCGACCCCCAGCCAGGTGCCGCCGGCCTCCAGGTCGCGTCCGGCATAGACCTCCGGAGCCTCCTTCCAGGGGCCCAGCGGCAGGCTGGGCCTGGCGTAGAACTCGTCGCGGTTGGCCGCGACCACCAGCGGCCAGGCATGGCCCGGGCGCCAGGCGAACACGATCAGGCACATAGGTTCATGTCCGTATGGATATGGCGAAGCAGGATAGGGGCCGCTCTGCGGAGGGAGCAAGTACCGGGGCTACGGCGGTGCCGACGATCCCGCGGAGCCGCCGGGCGCCCCCTCACCGCCGGTCATCCAATTCCGGTACCATGCCGGCTTTTGCACGGAGAGGGACGTCGATGGAGGCGCTACTACTGTATCTGGTGCTGGGGGCATGCGCCGGCGTGCTCGCCGGGCTGTTCGGGATCGGCGGCGGTCTGGTCATCGTCCCGGTGCTGGTGTTCAGCTTCACCGCCCAGGGCTTCTCCCCGGAAGTGCTGACCCACCTGGCGGTGGGCACCTCCCTGGCGACCATCGTCTTCACCTCGATCAACTCGGTGCTGGCGCACAACCGCCGGGGGGCGGTGCTCTGGCCGGTCTTCACCTGGATGACGGTGGGCATCCTGATCGGCGCAGCGCTCGGCAGCCTGACCGCGGCGGCGATCCAGGGGCCGGTGCTGCAGAAGATCATCGGCGTGTTCGCCATCGTCATGGCGGCCCAGATGGGGCTCGATCTCAAGCCGAAGGCCAGTCGCGCCGTGCCGGGCAAGCCCGGACTGGGCCTCGCCGGCGCGGTGATCGGCTGGGCCTCGGCGATCTTCGGCATCGGCGGCGGCTCGCTGACCGTGCCCTTCCTGACCTGGCGCAGCGTGCCGATGCCGCAGGCGGTGGCGACCTCGGCGGCCTGCGGCCTGCCGATCGCCGTGGCCAGCGCCCTGAGCTTCATGGCCGTCGGCTGGCACGAAGCCGGGCTGCCGGAGTGGAGCCTGGGCTTCGTCTACCTGCCGGCCATGGTCGGCATCGCCGCCACCAGCATGTTCTTCGCCCGGATCGGCGCCGCCCTCGCGCATCGCCTGCCGCCGCGCCTGCTCAAGCGCCTGTTCGCCCTGCAGCTGTTCGCCGTCGGCGTGAGTTTTCTCTTCTAAGGAGCTGATTGATGCTGCCCTACCCGCAGATCGACCCGGTGGCCATCGCCATCGGTCCGCTGAAAATCCACTGGTACGGCCTGATGTATCTGGTCGGCATCGGCGGCGCCTGGTGGCTGGCGGCGCGCCGGCTGCCGCGCTTCGCCCCGGACTGGAACGCGGAGAAACTCTCCGACATGGTGTTCTGGGTGGCTCTGGGGGTGGTCGCCGGCGGCCGGCTCGGCTACGTGCTGTTCTACGACCTGCACTCCTACCTGCAGGACCCCAGCCTGATCCTCCAGGTCTGGAAGGGCGGCATGTCCTTCCACGGCGGCTTCCTCGGCGTGCTGATCTGCAGCTGGATCTTCGCCCGGCGCAACGGCAAGCGCCTCTTCGAACTGGTGGATTTCATCGCCCCGCTGGTGCCGATCGGCCTGGGCGCCGGGCGCATTGGCAACTTCATCAACGCCGAGCTGTGGGGCAAGCCCACCGACCTGCCCTGGGCGATGATCTTCCCCACCGATCCGGCGCACCTGCCGCGCCATCCGTCGCAGCTCTACCAGTTCGCCCTGGAAGGCGTGGCGCTGTTCGTCATCCTCTGGTTCTATTCCAGCAAGCCGCGGCCGACCATGGCGGTGTCCGGCCTGTTCGCCCTGTGCTACGGCATCTTCCGCTTCCTGGTCGAGTTCGTCCGGGTGCCGGACGCCCAGCTCGGCTACCTGGCCTTCGGCTGGCTGACCATGGGCCAGCTGCTCTGCATGCCGATGATCCTCGTGGGCTGCGGCCTGCTGTTCTGGGCCTACCGGCACGAGAAGCCGCACGCCGTCAGGGCCGGCTGATGCCCCGAAGGCGGGGCGCCAAGCTTTTTGCCATGGACGCCCCTTTCTGATTTTCCTGCGGCACTGCCGCGAGCATCCGATGAAACAGTACCTCGACCTGATGCGCCACGTGCGCGAGCACGGCACCTTCAAGAGCGACCGCACCGGCACCGGCACCTACAGTGTCTTCGGCTACCAGATGCGCTTCGATCTGGCCGACGGCTTCCCCCTGGTGACCACCAAGAAGTGCCACCTGAAATCCATCATCCACGAGCTGCTGTGGTTCCTGAAGGGCGACACCAACATCCGTTACCTGAAGGACAACGGCGTGTCGATCTGGGACGAGTGGGCCGACGAGAACGGCGACCTCGGCCCGGTCTACGGCTACCAGTGGCGCAACTGGCCGGCGCCGAACGGCGAATCCATCGACCAGATCGCCAAGCTGATCGAGATGATCAGGAAGAATCCGGACTCGCGCCGGCTGATCGTTTCCGCCTGGAACCCGGCGCTGGTCGACCAGATGGCCCTGCCGCCGTGCCATGCGCTGTTCCAGTTCTACGTCGCCGAGGGCCGGCTGTCCTGCCAGCTGTACCAGCGCTCGGCCGACATCTTCCTCGGTGTGCCCTTCAACATCGCCAGCTATGCCTTGCTGACCCTGATGGTGGCGCAGGTCTGCGATCTTGCGCCCGGCGAGTTCATCTGGACCGGCGGCGACTGCCACCTCTACGCCAACCACCTGGAGCAGGCCGACCTGCAGCTCTCCCGCGAGCCGCTGCCGCTGCCGACCATGAAGCTCGATCCGCGGGTGAAGGACCTGTTCGCCTTCCAGTTCGAGGACTTCGAGCTGGTCGGCTACCAGTCCTACCCGCACATCAAGGCGCCGGTCGCCGTCTGAGCTGGCCGGCTCAGCGCTCCGTCCGGCCCTGGCGCTTGCGGTACAGCGTGCGCGCGCTCACCCCGAGCCGGCGCGCCGCGGCCGCCACGTCGTTCCCCAGCCGCGGCAGCAGCCAGTCCAGATAGCGCTCCTCCAGGGTCGCCAGATCCACCAACTCGTCCAGGCGGAAGCCGGTATCGGGCGCCGGGGCGGCCGGGCGCGGCGGCTCGTCGTCCTGCAGGTCGGCCAGGCCGATCTCCTCGCCGTCGGCCATCAGCGTGGCCCGCTCGATCAGGTTGCGCAGCTCGCGGATGTTGCCGCTGTAGCGCCGCCCGGCCAGCCAGACCAGGGCCTCGGCGCTGAGGCGCCGACCGGGCCGGCGATCCACCCGCCTGAGCAGGGACTCGGCCAGCAGCGGGATGTCCTCGGGCCGCTCGTGCAGCGCCGGGGTGTGGATGGGAAAGGTGTCGATGCGGAAGTACAGGTCGCGGCGGAAGGTCTCGGCCTCCACCATGGCGGCCAGGTCGCGGTGGGTGGCGGCGATCAGGCGGAAGTCGGCGCGCAGGCTGTCCAGCCCGCCGACCCGCCGGTAGGTGCCGGTCTCCAGCAGACGCAGCAGTTTCACCTGCAGCGACAGCGGCAACTCGCCGATCTCGTCGAGGAACAGGGTGCCGCCGGCGGCGGCCTCCACCAGGCCGAGCTTGCGGTGGCCGGCGCCGGTGAAGGCGCCCTTCTCGTAGCCGAACAGCTCGCTCTCGAACAGGGTCTCGGTGAGGCCGGCGCAGTCCACCGCGACGAAGGGCCCGCTGCGCCGCGGGCTGGCCTGGTGGATGGCCTGGGCGACCAGCTCCTTGCCGGTGCCGGTCTCGCCGAGCAGCAGCACCGCCGCGTTCGAGTCGGCCACCCGCATCATCCGTTCGAGCATGCGCACGAAGGTCGGCGCACGCCCGACCAGCCCGCGCGCCGCCGCCTGGCCGCTGGCCTCACGCACCACGCGCATGGTTTCCACGAAGTAGGCGATCCGGCCGCGTTCGTCGCGGATCGGCGTCAGCTCCACGTCCACGTGCTCCTCGCCGTGCGGAGTGTGGTGCAGATGCAGCACCCGCTGCGGCGTGCCGGCTTCCTGGCAGCGGCTCAGCGGACAGGACTCGCCGGCCTGGTCGCAGGGCACCCCGTAGCGGTGGGAGACCGCGTAGCAGGTGCGTCCGAGCAGCGGCGTGCCGTCGCCGAACTCGCGGACATAGGCCTGGTTGGCGGCGACGATCCGGTAGTCGCGGTCCATGACGATGCGCGGCTCGGGCAGGCCGTCGAGGAAGGACATGAGTTCGGGTAGGGAGTAGGGCGGCATGGCGGGCTCCGTCAGATATGGCGAAGAGTTTGCCATATCTGGCAAATCAGCTGGCGAAGCGATCGGCAAGGGCTTCCGCTGTGATTTGAAAAAACTTTAATAATCAATGAGTTACTAAGAAATGTGCGGTCTGGCACAGCTCTTGTAATCGAGTCGGTGGAAGCAAGAAACCCTGGTGCCGCCGATGCCTGTCGTCTCCCGCAAAACGTTCAAGCTGTCGCTGGCGCGCGAGCTGTGCCTGGTCGTGGTGCTCAAGTTGCTGTTGCTCGGGCTTCTCTGGTGGGGCTTTTTCGCCGACCGGACGCAAGCCTATCTGTCTGACGAGACCGTCGCCCAGGGGCTGCTCGACAGGGTTTCCGCTTCCACCCCTTCCTCGAACGCCCTCGGGAATCCCGCTACTAAGGAGCCCTCCCACCATGCTCTCCGATGAATTGGTGGACCTGTCGCGGCTGCAGTTCGCCGCGACGGCCATGTACCACTTCCTCTTCGTTCCGCTCACCCTGGGCCTGGCCTTCATCCTGGTCATCATGGAAACCAGCTACGTCCTCAGCGGACGTCAGGTCTACAAGGACATGACGCAGTTCTGGGGCAAGCTGTTCGGCATCAACTTCGCCCTCGGCGTCACCACCGGCATCACCATGGAGTTCCAGTTCGGCACCAACTGGGCCTACTACTCCCACTACGTCGGCGACATCTTCGGCGCGCCGCTGGCCATCGAAGGACTGATGGCGTTCTTCCTGGAGTCCACCTTCATCGGCCTGTTCTTCTTCGGCTGGGATCGCCTGCGCAGGGGCCAGCACCTGTTCGTCACCCTGTGCATGGCGGTCGGCTCGAACCTCTCGGCGCTGTGGATCCTGATCGCCAACGGCTGGATGCAGGACCCGGTGGGCGCCGAGTTCAGCTACGCCACCATGCGCATGGAGCTGACCGACTTCTGGGCAGTGGTGTTCAACCCGACCGCCCAGGCCAAGTTCGTCCACACCGTGTCGGCCGGCTACGTCACCGCCTCGCTGTTCGTCCTGGCCATCTCCAGCTGGTACCTGCTCAAGGGGCGCGACACGGATTTCGCCAAGCGCTCGTTCCGCGTCGCCGCCGCCTTCGGCTTCGCCTCGGCCTGTTCGGTGATCGTGCTGGGCGACGAGTCCGGCTACACCGTCAGCCAGTCCCAGCAGACCAAGCTGGCGGCCATGGAGGGCATGTGGGAAACCCATCCGGCCCCGGCGCCCTTCACCCTGTTCGCCCTGCCCGACGACGAAACGCGGACCAACCGCTACGCCGTGGAGATTCCCTGGGTGATGGGCCTGATCGGCACCCGCTCGCTGGACAAGGAGATCCCCGGCATCCGCGAGATCGAGGCGCACAACCGCGAGCGCATCGCCTCCGGGGTGGAGGCGGTCAAAGCCCTGGACATCCTGCGCAGCCGCAGCGCCGACCCGGCGGCCAAGGCCGAGGTGGAGCCGGTCTTCGAGGCGCACAAGGCGGATCTCGGCTTCGGCCTGCTGCTGAAGAAGTACGTCCAGGACATGGAACAGACCACCCCCGAGCTGATCGACCAGGCAGCCCGCGACACAATTCCGAAAGTCGCGCCGATCTTCTGGGCGTTCCGCCTGATGGTCGGGCTGGGCTTCGCCTTCTTCTGCCTGTTCGCCCTGGCCCTGTACTTCAGCTTCCGCGACAGCTTCGCCGGGAAACGCTGGCTGCTGCGCTGGGCCCTGTGCTTCGTTCCCATGCCCTGGCTGGCCTGCGAGCTGGGCTGGTTCGTCGCCGAGGCCGGGCGCCAGCCGTGGACCATCTACGGCGTGCTGCCCACCCACCTGTCGGTGTCCAGCCTGACCCCGGCCAGCCTCTACGGCTCGCTGGCCGGCTTCGTCGGCTTCTACACCCTGCTGCTGGTGGTGGAGCTGTACCTGATGGTGCGTTTCGCCCGCCAGGGGCCGGCGAGCCTCGGCACCGGCCGCTACGGCGACGCCCCGAGCGCCGCCCAGCCGGCGCTGGCGCCCCTCGGCGCGGCAGCCGGGGCCCGTCCTTCCGACGTCTGAACATCAGGAGAAGCGCATGATCGACTACCCAACCCTGAAGTTCATCTGGTGGCTCCTCGTCGGGGTGCTGCTGGTGGGCTTCGCCATCATGGACGGCCACGACATGGGCGTCGGCACCCTGCTGCCCTTCGTCGGCAAGACCGACGAGGAGCGGCGCGTGGCCATCAATACCGTCGGCCCGCACTGGGACGGCAACCAGGTCTGGTTCATCACCGGCGGCGGGGCGATCTTCGCCGCCTGGCCGCTGGTCTACGCCACCGCCTTCTCCGGCTTCTACTGGGCCATGCTGGCGGTGCTCTGGGCGCTGTTCTTCCGCCCGGTGGGCTTCGACTACCGCAGCAAGATCGCCAACCCCCTCTGGCGCACGACCTGGGACTGGGGCCTGTTCGTCGGCGGTGCGGTGCCGCCGCTGATCTTCGGCGTGGCCTTCGGCAATCTGCTGCAGGGCGTGCCCTTCCACTTCGACGAGACCCTGCGGCCGTACTACACCGGCAGCTTCTGGGCGCTGCTCAACCCCTTCGCGCTGCTCTGCGGGCTGGTCAGCACGGCGATGATCACCGCCCACGGCGCCCACTACCTGATGCTGCGCACCGAGGGCGCGGTCTTCGAGCGCAGCCGGCGTGCCGCGCTGCTCTTCGGCGCGCTCGGCCTGCTCTGCTTCGTCGGCGCGGGATTCTGGGTGCAGGGCCTGGACGGCCACGTGATCGTCGCCGGCGCCGTTCCCGGCGCGCTGCCCGATCCGCTGGCCAAGGAGGTGGCGCTGGTCCCCGGCGGCTGGCTGCACAACTTCCGCGAGCGGCCGCTGCTCTGGGCGGTGCCGGGGCTGGGCATCGCCGGCCTGCTGGGCGGCCTGCTGCTGGCGGCCCGCCGCCGGCCGGGACTGGCGTTCGTCGCCACCTCCCTGGCGATGACCGGCATCGTCGCCACCGCCGGGGTGGCCATGTTCCCCTTCGTGATGCCCTCGTCCAGCGATCCGGCCTCCGGCCTGACCGCCTGGGACGCGGTGTCCTCGCACTTCACCCTGGGGCTGATGTTCGGCGCCACGCTGATCTTCATGCCGCTGATCGTCCTGTACACCAGCTGGGCCTACAAGGTCATGGCCGGCAAGGTGACCCTGGACTTCATCCGCCGCAACGACAAGAAGGCCTATTGAGGAGAACCGCGACATGAACCTGATCGCCGTCACCAGCCAGAACGCCCGCACCCTCACCGCCCATGCCGGCCGTTGCCGCCGGTTCTACCTGTTCGACGGGCAGGACGGCACGCCGCAGGGCAGCGTCGAACTGACCCGCGAGGAGGTGCTGCACGAAACCGACCCGGGGCCCGGCCATCCGCTGGCGCCGGTCCGCGTGCTGATCAGCGCCGGCATGCGCCAGGGCCTGCAGCGCCGCCTGGAGGCCGCCGGAATCCGGGTCTACCTGAGCGCGGCGACCGCGCCGGAGGAGGCCGTCCGCCAGTATCTCGGCGGCGTGCCTTCCCTGTCGGCCAGCACTACCGACTGCGGCTGCAGCTGCGACCATTCCATCGAGGAGAACTGACGCATGTGGTATTTCGCCTGGATTCTCGGCCTCGGCCTGGCCGTGCTGCTGGCCGTGCTCAACAACCTCTACTGGGATGCCCGCGAGGACGCGGACGGGCACTGACCCGCTAGCCCCGCAGGTTCTCCGCCAGCGCCCCGACCTGCGCCCGGCGCTCGGTCTGTTCCAGACGCGCGCCGGGGTTGAGCGACGACCATTCCGGATGGGCGCGGGCCCGGGTCAGCGGCGCGGGCAGCTTGCCCGCGCACCAGTCCTGCGCCTGCGGCGCCTCCAGGCGGATCGCCTCGACCGCGGCGTGGCCGCGGGCGGCGAGGGCGGCCAGCAGCTGGCGCTGGCGCAGGGCGAGCAGACGCAGCACGGCGTCGTCCACGCTCAGTTCGCGCTGGCCCTTCAACTTGCCGAATAGGCGGTTGCCGTAGTGGCGGGCGGTCTGCGCGCCGCCGCCGGCCAGGGCGCCGAGCAGGGTGACCGCGCCGAGGGTGATGCCGCCGACCAGCAGATCCAGTCCGACGCCGGCCGCGGCGCCGGCGGCCATGCCGCTGCCGATCCGCACGCCGAGCTGCTTCAGGGTTTCCGGATGGAACAGGTCGTCGCCCCAGCGTCCGTCCTGCAGCGGCAGCTCGCCGGCCTGGGCGTCCTCCGGGCGGAAGGCGTATAGCTGCAGCAGGGCCTCGACGCAGCGCTGCTCGCGGTCGCGCACGGCGGCGTGCAGCCCGGCGATGGCCTGGCGCTCCGCTTCCGGCCGGGCGACCACGCTGCGCCGGCAGGCGGCCACGTCGATCAGCAGCTCGGCGATCAGCCGGGCGCCTTCCTCCCGGCGGGCGGCGGCCTGGGCCTCGTGGTCGCGGATCAGCCGCTCCAGTCGCGGCCGGGCGCGTTCCAGCAGCAGCGCCAGGCTTTCGTAGAGACGCCGTTCGCCGTCCTGCGGCGGGGCCACGGTGTCGAAGCGCACCAGGGCGTGCAGGCCGAGGCGGGCCAGCGCGTCGCGCCAGGCGTCCTCGCGAGGGGCGGCGCCGGCGACGAAGTTCAGCACCGGCAGCAGCGGCTTGCCGCAGCCGGCGAGCACGGCCAGTTCGTCGCGGTACTTGGCCAGCACCGGCTCGCGGGCGTCGATCACGTAGAGCCCGGCGTCCGAGGCGAGCAACTGGCGCAGCACCTTGGCTTCCTGCTCGAAGCGCTGGCGCGCCTCGCTGCCGTCGAGGAAGCGGGCGACGCGGGCCGGGCCGTCGAGACGCTCGCCCGGACGTTGGAGGTTCTCGAGGTGCTCCAGCAGGGCGATGGAGTCTTCCAGGCCGGGGGTGTCGTACAGCTCCAGCAGCGCCTCGCCTTCTACCGACAGGCGCGCGCCCTCCACGTGGCGGGTGGTGCTGGGGCGGTGCGAGACTTCGCCGAAGCCGGCGTCGCGGGTCAGGGTGCGCAGCAGCGAGGTCTTGCCCACGTTGGTGTGGCCGACCACGGCGAGTTTCAGCGGCTCAGTCATGGCCCGTCTCCAGCCAGGCCAGCGGCGCGTCGGTGCCGTGCGCCAGCCCGAGCCGCTCCAGGGCTTCGCGCCAGTCGCCCAGGCGCGCGTCGTCCAGGGCTTCGCCGGGTGGCGGCGGGAGCAGCCAGACCCGCGTCTGCCCGGCGCAGCGCGAAAGCTCGCCGAGCAGCGCCAGGGTGCCGCGATCCGGCGAGCGGCGCGGGTCGCAGGCGATGATCAGGCGTGCCGGCGGACAGCGGGTCAGGCGTTCGAGCAGCCGCTGGCGCTGTTCGCGGTCGTCGAGGATGCCGGCATCGGCGATCCCTTCCGGCAGCGCCGGCGGCCAGGGGCGGCTGTCGTCCAGTTCGACGCCCACCAGTAGGGCGCCACCAGCCGCGTCGGGCGCTGTGTCGATCTGCGTTCTCGGCAGGACGGTCGGCGCCGGATCGCGAACGCCGAGGCGCTCGCTGGAGGGCTGCAGGCGTTCGGCCAGCAGCCGGTAGCCGGGCAGCGACAGGTCCAGGGCCAGGCGGGCACGACCGCGGCGCCAGCGCCACAGGCAGAGCAGCGCCAACAGCAGGCGCGGCAGCACGCCGTACACCAGCAGCACGCCGAGCAGCCAGCCGGCCCAGACCTGGCGCGCGGCCTCCCCGCCCGGGAGCGCATTGCCGCTGGCGCGGATCAGTCCGGGGGCCGGCAGGTCGAAGCCGAGCAGCGCCGGCAGAGCGCCGAGGGTCCGGGTCAGGGCGACGAAGGTGTCGGCACCGAGCAGGGAGGTCTCCCAGAGAAAGTCGTAGCGGCGGGTCGCCATCAGCACCAGCAGGCAGACCAGCGCGCTCGACAGGGCCAGCAGCCAGAGGCCGTGGGCCACGAATCCCAGGCCCCAGCGGGCCAGGCGCTGGCGCTGCAGCATCAGGAGCAGGGCCGGGGCGAGCTGCGCGGCTCTGGCGTCGCGGGCGAGCTTTGCGCTGAGCCACAGCCACAGGCGGCCCAGGGTGCCGCCGCTGTCGCCGGCGAAGGCGAGGCCCAGGGCCCAGCCGCCGAGACTCAACAGGTGCAGGCCGAGCAGGCTGCCCAGGGCCCAGAACACGTTGACCGGGCGTTGTCCGTCGCCGAGGGCGGCGAAGCCCAGGCTGGCGCCGCTCAAGAGGGCGAGCAGCAGCAGGCCGAGCAGGGCCAGACCCGCGCCCTGACGCCAGCGCTGCAGGGCGGCGGTCAGGCCGTCCCGCTCTGCCAGCCAGAGGGCGCGGGCCTCGATGCGCCCGGCCAGATCGCCGCCGGCGGCGCGGGCGCGGCGGTTGGCCTCGGCGTCCTCCAGCGGGCCGGCGTGTTCTTCGCGCAGACGGATGGTTTCGGTCAGCCAGAGGCGGTCGAATCGGGACGGGGAAGGGCTGGCAGGACTCACGCGGGCTCTCGTCGAACGGTCGAGCCCAGAGCATAACCGCTCGGACCGCCGGCCCGCACCGGCGGCGTGCCCGGCTCAGGGCTGGCGGCGCAAGCGCACGGCGATGTCCGGCTGGTCGATGAACAGGCCGTCGATGCCGGCGTCGAGGAAGGCGCGGATCTCCGCCTCGATGTCGCCGCGCGCGGCCGGGTCCTGGCCGTGGCGCAGATTGCCCGGCAGGAAGCTGTTCTCGGCGCGGAAGGTGTAGGGATGCACCAGGAGTCCGGCGGCGTGGGCGTCGGCCACGAAGGTCGTGGCCCGGCTCAGGTTGCCGCTGGCGTCGCGGGGGATGACGTAGTCCTTGCTCGGGCCGACTCCGGCGGCATAGCCGGCGATGGCCCGCAGGCCGGCCGGGGTGGCCATCTGCGCGTAGGTCAGGCCGCTGCCCTGCAGTCGCTGGTCGTAGGGTTGGCCGACGTCGAACAGCTGCACCAGACGCAGCGGGGTCAATTGGCTGAGGGTCTTGAGGTTCTCCACCTCGAAGGACTGGATGTACACCGGCGACTGGCGGCTGTGGTAGCCGTTGCGGCGCAGGATCTCCACCAGCGGTCGCTCCAGGCCCAGGCCGAGTCGCCGGAAGTGGCTCGGGTGCTTGGTCTCGATGTACAGGCCGACGGGGCGCTGCCGGCCGGCCTGCAGGCTCTTCGCCAGGTCGATGATCTCCTGCAGGGTCGGTATCTCGAAGGCGCCGTCCAGGCGGGCGTTGCCGGGGCGGATCGCGGGAATGCGCTCGATGGCGCGCAGGGTCTTCAGCTCGGCGAGGGTGAAGTCCTCGCTGAACCAGCCGGTCAGGCTCTGGCCGTCGATGTCCTGGGTGCGGCGACGCTCGGCGAATTCCGGGTGCCGGGCGACATCGGTGGTCAGACCCAGCTCGTTGTCGTGGCGGGAGATCAGTTGGCCGTCGCGGGTCATCACCAGGTCCAGCTCGATGTAGTCGGCGCCCTCCAGGATCGCCAGGGCATAGGCGGCCAGGGTGTGTTCCGGCACATGGCCGCTGGCACCGCGGTGGCCGATGACCAGCGGGCGAGGGGCGCTCTCGGCCTGGCGGTCGGGGGGCGGGTTAGCCTCCGCCTGCGGGGTCAGGGCGGCGGAGGCCAGCAGGGGCAGCAACAGGCTGCAGGCGGCCAGCCATGGACGCAGGTTCAGGGGCTTGCGGGACATCGCGACCTCTCCTCGGGGATGGAACGCAACGCTTGCCGGCTCGGTGATGACACCAGCGCGATGCTTGGGTAACGGAAGCGTGGCGATCGCATGACGCCCGACAGCCGCCGGCCTCTGCTATGCTCCTGCGCCATGAATACGCCCCGACTTCCCCTCGCTCTGATCGCCGCCCTCGCGCGCAACCGCGTGATCGGCCGCGACAATCGAATGCCCTGGCACCTGCCGGCGGACCTCAAGCACTTCAAGGCCATGACCCTCGGCAAGCCGGTGGTCATGGGCCGCAAGACCTGGGACTCCCTGGGGCGGCCGCTGCCCGGACGGCTCAACCTGGTGGTCAGCCGGCAGAAGAATCTTAGCCTCGACGGCGCCGAAGTCTTCCCCGACCTGGAGTCGGCGCTGATCCGCGCCGATGCCTGGGCCCGGGAGCAGGGTGCGGGGGAGCTGATGCTGATCGGCGGGGCGCAGCTCTACGAGCAGGCGCTGCCCCTGGCCGAACGCCTGTACCTGACCCGCATCGACCTCGAACCGCAGGGCGATGCCTTCTTCCCCGAGTGGGAGCCCGACGCCTGGCGGCTCGCCTCCCGCACGGAGCACCCGGCCGCTGCCGAGACGCCCGGGTATGCCTTCGAAGTCTGGGAGCGCCGATAGTCGGCGAATCGCTGTCCGCCGACAAGGTCGCGCGGAAACCGACCCGAAAGCGAGATCTGCATGACTCTTCCCCTGGGTCGATTCCGGGAACGGAGAAGGCCAGGGACATCCCTGCCAGTGATGGCAGCAGCCCGTCGTTCTTTATAAAGGTGCCTTTATTGCGCTACCGTTGAGGGGCGCATTTGCGGTTTTTCGTTCTTGTTCATTGATCCAGATCAATTTTTTGTCGGTGATGCGCACTCGTTGCAACCGTTGCGCCGAGGGTAGCATTGGCCGTCACGGATCAAGCAAGCAACGGAAGTACCGCAATGAAATACCAGATCACCCGGCTGTCCCCCCACCAGAACGGCAAGGTCTGCGGCATCCTGACCGCGGCCACGTCCTTCGTCGTCTTCGTTCCCTTCCTGCTGTTCATCTCGGCGTACATGCCCGAAGACGATCGACCGCCGTTTCTCAGCATCCTGCTGGTGCCGCTGTTCTACCTGGTCATGGGCTACATCGCCGTAATGATCGGCTGCGCCCTGTACAACGTCGCGGTCAAGTACATCGGCGGCCTCGAGTACGACGCCAAGGAGGAGGGCCGGTAATTCTCGGCGGGGGATACCTGGAACGCTGCGGTACCTGTCCGGCCCGGGCGGGAATGCCCCTCAGGCCAGATCGACCCGCTCGGCCCGCAGCCGATCCCCCTCGACATGCAGCATCCCGACCGTCACCGGCAGCTTGAAGCGCCGCGGTCCCGCGCTCCCCGGATTGACCAGCAGCACTCCATCTCTCTCCTCGATCAGCGGCATGTGGGAATGGCCGCAGATCGCTACCCGAACGCCGCGTTCGGCCAGACCGGCCGGCAGATCGGCCGCTTCGTGCACCACGAACAGGCGTACCCCGTCCAGTTCCAGCTCGACGCTGTGGGGCAGGGCCTCGGCCCAGACGCCGCGGTCGTTGTTGCCGCGCACGGCGGTGAGCGGCGCCAGCCGGCCCAGGGCGTTGAGGATTTCCGGCTTGCCGATGTCGCCGGCGTGGACGATCCGCTCGCAGCCCGCCAGCGCGGCCAGCGCTTCGGGGCGCAGCAGGCCATGGGTGTCGGCGATCAGGCCTATCTTCATGGCTGTTCTCCAGAAAGCCCCGGTTTGGAAGGGCGGGCAAGTCGCGCAGCGTTGTCCGGCGTCGGGGCTTGTCTGACCTTCGTTCGGCCGATTTTTCGTACAGGCCCTAGTCGAGCGTCTTGACGAAGTGGTGGCAGGCGATCCGGTAGTGGCGGCGCATGTACAGGCGATGCGCCGCCGCCCGATCGCTGCCGACGCCCGAGTCCAGATGCACCGCCGCGCAGCCCAGTCGCGCCGCTTCCTCCTCGGCCCAGGCCAGCAGTAGCTCGCCGAAACCGCGGTCGCGCCAGACCGACAGGGTGGCGATGTCCACCACGTACAGCGACTGTCCGAGCCACAGCGAATGCTGCAGGCGATAGCCGAGCACCGCGGCGGCCACCGGCGAGTCGTCGCCCCAGATGCCGACCAGCCGGTAACCGTTGGGCCGTAGTTGGCTATCAATCACCTCGACCATCTCTTCCGGCGCATAGCGCGGCCAGAGCTGGCGCAGCGCTTCGACCGCGCTGGCGGTTTTCCCGGCAGGGATAGGGACGACGGTGGGTAGCATGGATACCTCGAAGGAACGAACGCCGTCCGGCGGAATTATGCCGGACGGGGGAATGGAAAACTTCGGGCATTCGGAATGCAAGGGTCGGGCCGGCCTGGCCGGTAGCACCGGCTGTCATCCCGTAGGATGGGTAATTCGCGCAGCGATTACCCACCCTCTCCGCGGCATGTCGGTAGACAAGGCTGCGCCGTTGTCTACCCTACGCGCTGCAGAGGTTTCGCCAGCGAGCAAGGTTCCTCGGATTCGTAGGGTGGGAAACGGCCGCAGGCCTTTCCCACCGATAGTGCTGGCTGGTGGAAAACGCTGACGCGGTTTTCCACTCTACGGACTACGAGGCGTGGGGGCGCGGCTGATGTTGAAGGGGCGCCGGCAGCGCCCCGCGATCCCACGAACGGCTCAGAACTTGTTCGGGAACTGCTTGGCCAGCGCCTCGGCCAGGGTATCGGCGACACCGAGGATTTGCTCGTGCATGGCGTGCCAGGTCTTGGCCTCGCCGGCGTAGTCCGCCTTGGCGAGCTGGTCGATCTGGCTGATGTGGTGCCCGCCGTGGGCGCTGAGCAGGGCCACCAGGGTGTCTTCCGGCAGGTAGGGATTGGCCTTGGCGAGGAAGGCGGCGATGGCCTTGGCGTTGGCGGTCAGGGCCTCGACGGCGCTCTTCTGCTTGGCCGCGTCCTTCGCCACGCTGGCGTCGCTGTAGTCCTTGATCGCCCCCCAGTGGCCGGCCAGCAGTTTGAGCATCTGGTCGGCGGCCGGCTGGCCGTACAGCGGTTGCAGGCTGTTGGCGATGGCCGTGGCGTTGGCCACCACCTCCGTGGCGGCGACTTCGGCCTGGGCGGTCTTGCCGTTCTGGTTGGCGACCGTGTAGTTCCTGACCCAGAAGATGTGCTCGACCCACAGGTCGCGCAGGGCCAGGCGGGTAGCCAGGGCGGCGTCCGGCTTTTCGGCCGGGGCGGCAGCGGGAGTCGCCGGGGGTTGGCTCCAGGCCATTGGTGTGCAGAGCAGCGCCAGCAGCAGGGCCAGGGTTCGTATGAGCATATCGGTCCCTCACGTGATGGATGGTCCCCCGCTCACTAGTGAAGGTCGAAACTGGCCAAAAGCGAATCGGCCGGACGGATGGCGAAGCGCCGGAGGGAAAGCCGCGGCGCGAGCTTTCCGGCCGGCAGAAAGACGAACGCCCCGCAGAGCGGGGCGTTCGTCGTTACGGCGGAGTCAGGCTCAGCCGTCCAGCAGCGCCTTGTTGCGCACCGCGCCCTTGTCGGCGCTGGTGGCGAGCAGGGCGTAGGCCTTCAGCGCGGTGCTGACCTTGCGGGCGCGCGGCGCGGCCGGCTTCCAGCCCTTGTGATCCTGGTGCAGGCGGCGGGCGTGCAGCACGTCGTCGGCGACCAGCAGGCTGATGCTGCGGTTGGGGATGTCGATGAGGATCTTGTCGCCGTCCTCGACCAGGCCGATGGCGCCGCCCGAGGCGGCTTCCGGCGAGACGTGGCCGATCGACAGGCCCGAGGTGCCGCCGGAGAAGCGGCCGTCGGTGAGCAGGGCGCACTGCTTGCCCAGGCCCTTGGACTTCAGGTAGCTGGTCGGGTAGAGCATTTCCTGCATGCCCGGGCCGCCTTTCGGACCTTCGTAGCGGATGATCACGATGTCGCCCGGCTGCACCTCGTCGCCGAGGATGCCTTTCACTGCGGCGTCCTGGCTTTCGTAGATGCGCGCGGTGCCTTCGAACACGTGGATCGACTCGTCGACGCCGGCGGTCTTCACCACGCAGCCGTCGAGGGCAATGTTGCCGTACAGCACGGCGAGGCCGCCTTCCTGGGAGTAGGCGTTTTCCACGCTGCGGATGCAGCCCTCGAAGCGGTCGGTGTCCAGGCTCGGCCAGCGGGTGTCCTGGCTGAACGCGGTCTGCGACGGGATGCCGGCCGGGCCGGCCTTGAAGAAGGTGTGCACCGCCTCGTCGCGGGTCTGGGTGATGTCCCAGGCGGCGATGGCGTCGGCCATGGTCTTGCTGTGCACGGTCGGCACGTCGGTGTGCAGCAGGCCGCCGCGGGCCAGCTCGCCGAGGATGCTGATGATGCCACCGGCACGGTGCACGTCTTCCATGTGGTACTTCTGGATGTTCGGCGCGACCTTGCACAGCTGCGGCACGCGACGCGACAGCTGGTCGATGTGGCGCAGGTTGAAGTCGACCTCGGCCTCCTGGGCGGCGGCCAGCAGATGCAGGATGGTGTTGGTCGAGCCGCCCATGGCGATGTCCAGGGTCATGGCGTTCTCGAACGCCTTGAAGCTGGCGATGGAGCGCGGCAGCACCGATTCGTCGCCTTCGCCGTAGTAGCGCTGGCACAGTTCGACGATGAGGCGGCCGGCGCGCAGGAACAGCTGCTCGCGGTCGGCGTGGGTGGCCAGGGTGGTGCCGTTGCCCGGCAGCGACAGGCCGAGGGCTTCGGTCAGGCAGTTCATCGAGTTGGCGGTGAACATGCCGGAGCAGGAGCCGCAGGTCGGGCAGGCGCTGCGCTCGTACTCGGCGACCTTCTCGTCGGAGCAGGAATCGTCGGCGGCGGCGACCATGGCGTCGACCAGGTCGAGGCCGTGGCTGGCCAGCTTGGTCTTGCCGGCTTCCATCGGCCCGCCGGAGACGAACACCACTGGGATGTTCAGGCGCAGGGCGGCCATCAGCATGCCGGGGGTGATCTTGTCGCAGTTGGAGATGCACACCAGGGCGTCGGCGCAGTGGGCGTTGACCATGTACTCGACGGAGTCGGCGATGATCTCGCGGCTCGGCAGCGAATAGAGCATGCCGTCGTGGCCCATGGCGATGCCGTCGTCGACGGCGATGGTGTCGAATTCCTTGGCCACGCCGCCGGCCTTCTCGATCTCGCGGGCGACCAGCTGGCCCAGGTCCTTCAGGTGCACGTGGCCGGGCACGAACTGGGTGAAGGAGTTGGCGACGGCGATGATCGGTTTCTTGAAGTCCTCGTCCTTCATCCCGGTGGCGCGCCACAGCGCGCGGGCGCCGGCCATGTTGCGGCCGTGGGTGGAGGTTTTCGAGCGATAGTCAGGCATGACGGGTTCCCGGAATGCAGGCGGATACTGAGCCTTTCAGGATACCAGCGATTGACGGGCGGGTGCAGCGGGGCAGGACAGGCGTGGTGCGCACGGCGCACCCTACGACGCTGGGCGTCGGCCCGTGCGTAGGGTGCGCCGCGCGCACCGCGAGTTCCTGCCTCAGCTGTTCGGCAGGATCCGGCAGATCAGGCTCTTGATGTAGCGGGTCTCCGGAATCGCCGGGTGCACCGGATGGTCCGGCCCTTGGCCGCCGCGTTCGATGAGCTGGATGTTGCGGTCCAGGTGGCGGGCGCTGCCGAGCAGGATGTTCTGCAGGTCGTCCTCCGGCAGGTGCATGGAGCAGGAGGCGCTGACCAGGATGCCATCCTTGTTCAGCATGCGCATGGCCGTCTCGTTGAGGCGGCGGTAGGCGGCCTCGCCGTTCTTCAGGTCCTTCTTGCGCTTGATGAAGGCCGGCGGGTCGGCGATGACCACGTCGAAGCGTTCGTCGGCGGCCTTGAGCTCCCTGAGCGCGGCGAACACGTCGCCCTCGACGCAGGTGAGCTTCTCGCCCACGCCGTTGAGCGCGGCGTTGCGCTCGACGCCGTCGAGGGCGAAGCCGGAGGCGTCCACGCACATCACTTCGCTGGCGCCGAAGGCCGCGGCCTGCACGCCCCAGCCGCCGACGTAGCTGAACAGGTCGAGCACGCGCTTGCCCTTGACGTAGGGCGCCAGGCGCGCGCGGTTCATGCGGTGATCAAAGAACCAGCCGGTCTTCTGGCCTTCCAGCACCGGCGCCTCGAACTTCACGCCGTTCTCCTCCAGCGGCACCCACTCCGGCACCACGCCGAAGGCGGTATCCACGTAGCGCTCCAGGCCCTCGGCGTCGCGGGCGCTGGAGTCGTTCTTCCACAGCACGCCGCGCGGCTTGAGCACCTGCACCAGGGCTTCGAGCACGGCGTCCCGGTTGCGCTCCATGGCCGCGGAGGCCAACTGCACCACCAGGATGTCGCCGAAGCGGTCGACCACCAGGCCGGGCAGCAGGTCGGAGTCGCCGTAGATCAGGCGGTAGCAGGGCTGATCGAACAGCCGCTCGCGCAGGGACAGGGCGACGTTGATGCGGTGCACCAGCAGCGACTTGTCCAGCACGTGCTTGATGTCGCGGGACAGCAGGCGGGCGCAGATCAGGTTGTTCGGGCTGAGGGCGACGATGCCGAGGGCCTTGCCGCCGGCCGCTTCGAGGATCGCCTGGTCGCCGGAGGCGAAGCCGGACAGCGGGGTGGCGGCGGTGTCCACCTCGTTGCTGTAGACCCACAGGTGGCCGGCGCGCAGGCGGCGATCGGCATTGGCTTTGAGGCGCAGGCTGGGCAGGGTCATGGGGACGGCTCCGGCAAAAGGGGGCGGGATTATAGGCGCAAATGCCCGAAGCCGATAAAGCCGATGGGCGCCCGGACGAAGGGCTCGTCCCCGGCGCCGGCCGGCGGATGCCTCAGCGCAGCGCCTCGATCAGCGCATGGTTGAACGCCGCGAGGTCGGCCGGCTTGCGGCTGCTGATCAGGTGGCCGTCGACCACCACCGGCTCGTCCACCCATTCGGCGCCGGCGTTCACCAGGTCGTCGCGCAGCGAGGGCCAGCTGGTGATGCGCTTGCCCTTGACCAGATCGGCGGAGATCAGCAGCCAGGGCCCGTGGCAGATCACCGCGATGGGCTTGTTGGCGCGGGCGGCGTCGCGCACCAGCTCCTGGGCCATTTCGTCCTGGCGGATGTTGTCCGCGTTGACCACGCCGCCGGGCAGCATCAGCCCGGCGTAATTTTCCACCTGGATCCTGTCGAAGGTGTGGGTCACCGGGAACCGGTCGGCCGGCGTGGTGTGGTGCCAGCCGGTGATCTGGCCCGGACGGGTGGACACGATGTCGACCTGGGCCCCGGCCTTCTCCAGGGCCTCCTTGGGCCCGGTCAGCTCGACCTGCTCGAAGCCGTCGGTCACCAGGATCGCCACGCGTTTGCCATGCAGGGGTCTGCTCATTTCGCTACCTCCTCGGTGATGGGGTGGAGCACCTACTAGCACTCCGACCACCTCCGCCGACGAAGTTCTGCCACCGTCCGGCCGACGGGATTCTCCCGGCCAGGCCTTCCTGCTATGGTCGCAGCCCCGCTTTTCTCGCCCCCGTCGCCGTCATGCCCGAACTGCCCGAAGTCGAAACCACCCGCCGCGGCATCGAGCCGCATCTCGTCGGCCGGCGCGTCAGCCGCGTGATCGTTCGCGAGCGTCGCCTGCGCTGGCCCATCCCCGAGGATCTCGACGTGCGCTTCTCCGGCCAGCGTATCGAGGCGGTGGCGCGGCGCGCCAAGTACCTGCTGATTCGCGCCGAAGCCGGTACCCTGATCGCCCACCTGGGCATGTCGGGTAGCCTGCGCCTGGTGGATGCGGCCCTGCCGGTGGCCAAGCACGAGCATGTGGATATCGTGCTGGAGTCGGGAATGGCGCTGCGCTATACCGATCCGCGGCGCTTCGGAGCGCTGCTCTGGAGTCTCGACCCGCTCAACCACGAGCTCCTGAGCAGGCTCGGTCCGGAGCCCCTGGGCGGGGATTTCGCCGGCGAGCGGCTGTACGAGCTGTCGCGCGGGCGGAGCATGGCGGTCAAGCCGTTCATCATGGACAACGCAGTAGTCGTCGGGGTCGGCAACATCTACGCCAACGAGGCGCTGTTCGCCGCCGGCATCGATCCGCGGCGGGAGGCCGGCTCCCTCTCCCGCGCGCGCTACGAGCGGCTGGCCGAGGAGATCAAGCGCATCCTGGCCCAGGCCATCGAATGCGGCGGCACCACCCTGCGCGACTTCGTCGGCGGCGACGGCAAGCCCGGCTACTTCCAGCAGGAGCTGTTCGTCTACGGTCGCGGCGGCGAGTTCTGCAAGAACTGCGGCGGCACCCTGCGGGAGATCCGCCTGGGCCAGCGGGCCAGCGTCTATTGCGGGCGCTGCCAGCGCTGAGCTCCGGGGGCCGAATCGAGCGGTTGAAGCCCGTCACGCTGAGAGCGGCCGGTGCGCTGCTATAGTTGGCTATCTGCCATGAACCCGATGAAGGACCGCTGCATGTCTCCGTTCCGTACGACCGCCCTTGTCCTGGCGCTGACCACCGGCCTGTCGGCCCTGCCGGCGCAAGGCGCACAAGAAGTGGTGCAGTCCAACAACAGTGGAGATCCCACTTACACCGTCAACGCCCCGCCGGCCTATTCCATGATCGGCGACCTGCTCATCGCCCGGCCGTTCCTCATCGTCGGCACCGCCATCGGCGCGGCGGCCTTCGTGGTCAGCCTGCCGTTCACCGCGCTGGGCGGCAACGTGAAGGAAGCGGGCGACGCGCTGGTCCTCGCTCCGGGCCGCGAAGCCTTCGTGCGCTGCCTGGGCTGCTCCTCGCCACGCTGAGTCGATGGATCGATCGGTAGCGGGCCGTCCGGCCTGGCTACCCTTCCGTCTAACCCGGCGAATCGTTTCTCCCTTCCGCCAGATCCCCGATTTCCCTTTCCCGCTTTCCTCGTGCTCGTGCGTCTCCGTCAGCGTGCCCTCGGCAGCGGCCGGGAGGGACGTATCGCTGGTCGGGTTTCCGCCCAGGCGATGTCGGGAGGCCACGAATCCCTGTGGCCTTTGTCGGAAAACCGCCATCGGTCATGTCCGGGGCGCGGGCGGCGCCTGTCACGGCTCAGTGTCGCTGCGCCAGCGCCTCGCGCAGCAGTTCGGCCAGGTGCCTGGGCCGGGCGTCGCCGTGACCGCGCATCTGCTGGCGGCAGGAGAAGCCGTTGGCGATCACCCGGGCTTCCGGGTTCTCGCGAAGCGCCGGCATCAGGGCCTGTTCCGCCATGGCGCTGGCCAGCCCGGCATGTTCCCGCTCGATGCCGAAGGTGCCGGCCATGCCGCAGCAGCTGGATTCGATGAGGGAGAAATCGTGCTCGGGAATCAGCTTGAGCACCCGGCGCATGGCTTTCATGGCGCCCACCGCCTTCTGGTGGCAGTGGCCGTGCACCAGGGTCTCGGTTCCCCGCAGGGCCTGCAATGGCAGGTCCAGGCGCTTGGCCGTGGATTCCCGGGCGAGGAATTCCTCGAACAGCAGCGTGTGCCGGCCCACGGTCGCCACGTCCTCGCCCAGCCCCAGCGCCTGCGCATCGTCCCGCAGGCCCAGCACGCAGGAGGCTTCCAGCCCGACGATCGTGCGTCCGGCCTGCACGTGCGGCAGCAGGGCGCGCACCAGACGCTGCGCCTCGGCGCGGGCCTCGGCCACCATGCCCTGGGCCAGATAGGTCCGGCCGCAGCACAGGGGCCTCGTCGGCTCGTCGCCGGCGGTCTCTGGCTCGGCGACCAGCACCCGGTAGCCGCCGGCCCGCAGCACGTCGATGGCCGCCTCGGCGATGCCCGGCTCGAAATGGCGGGTGAAGGTGTCGACCAGCAGCACGACTTCTGGCGACTGCTCGTCCCGCTCCGGGTCCCTCCGGGGGAGGGCGGCGGGTGCGGCGAACGGACGCGCCGCCGGTTCCGGCAGCGGCCGCTCGGCGCTCAGGCCGAACATCCATGCGGATAGGCGCGCCAGCAACGGGTGGCGGTTGTTCCAGCGCACCAGCGTCTTCAGCCAGGGCGCGTGATGCAGCCAGCGTGGCGTGTGGCCGAACAGCCGGCTGCGCAGGCTCAGTCCCTCGCGGCTGGCCCGTTGGGCCAGGAACTCGGTCTTGATCAGCGGCATGTCGACGTTCGCCTCGCACTCGCGCTTGCAGCCCTTGCAGGACACGCACAGGGCCATGGCTTCGGCCAGCAGCGGGTCGGCCAGGGCCTGCTCGACCAACTCGCTGTTCAGAGCGGCCTTGAGCAGCCGAACTCGCCCGCCCGTGGACAGGTTCTCGTTGCCGCTGACGCGAAAGCTCGGGCACATCACCTGCTTGCCCTGCGCCTCGCACTGGCGGCTGTTGATACAGACCGCCACCGCCTTGGCGAAGTCGCCGCCCTGTTTGGGAATGTCCGCGTAGGCGTCGCCCATGCCGGCGTTGCGGTAGGCGGACCAGTCGAGGAAGTGCTTCATCGGCACGGGCGCTCCTGCCGCTGGTCGATGGAGCGCGCAGAGGAAAGCGGATGCAGGCTCATGGTCGAAATAACCCTATCTGGAGAGTGGCTTTCGAGAGGCTATGCAAGTCTCGCGCCTCACTCCGCGGGTGGTGGGGCTAGCGTCCGGAGCGCTCCGCGTCTTCGACCGGAAAGACGAGCGCCGTGCCGATGCCGCGCGGATCGCTGGCCGCCTCGACCTCGCCGCTGCGCTTGTCCCAGCGCAGCACCTGCTGGTTGCCGTAGGCGGCATCCAGCGCCTTGAGCCGATGGCCGCGTTGCCGCAGCTGGTCGATCTCCTCCGGGCTGAAGGCATTCGGCTCGTACTGGACGACGTCCGGCAGGAACTGGTGGTGGAAGCGCGGAGCGGCTGGCCAGCGGGCGATCGGCTGGCCGTCGAGATATTCCAGAGCCGCCAGCAGCACCATGCTGGGAATGCGGCTGCCGCCGGGGGTGCCGAAGGACGCCAGTTCGTCGGGGCTTTCGATGAAGGTCGGGCTCATGCTCGACAGCGGGCGCTTGCCGGCGGCGATGGCGTTGGCCGGGCTGCCGGACAGGCCATAGGCGTTACTGCCCTGCAGGTCGGCGGCGAAGTCGTCCATCTCGTCGTTGAGCAGCACGCCGCTGCCCGGCACGCTGAAGGCCGCGCCGAACGGCAGGTTGATCGACAGGGTGGCGGCCACCGCGTTGCCCGCGGCGTCCATGACCGCGAAGTGAGTGGTGTGGTCGCCCTCGCGCCAGCCGCGCGCCGGCGCGCTCGGAGTGGCTCGCTCGCGGTCGATGCCGGCGGCCAGCCGGCGCAGGTAGTCGGGGGCGAGCAGGCGCTCCACGGGATTGGCGATAAAGTCCGGATCGCCGAGCAGGGCGCGGTCGCGATAGGCACGGCGCAACACCTCCACCACGTAGTGGCTGCGTTGCACGCGATCGGCGTTGCGCCAGGGCAGGTGCTCCAGCATGCCCAGGCTCTGCGCCAGGGCGACGCCGCCGGCGGAGGGGGGCGGCGCGCCGATCAGCTCGCGCTGGTGGGCGAGGCTAAAACGCAGCGGCTCGCGATCCACGACCCGGTAGCGCGCCAGGTCTTCCCGGCTCCAGACGCCGCCGGCGGCCCTGACCCCGGCGACCAGGCGCGCGGCGTTGGTGCCTGCGTAGAAGCCGTCGCGGCCCTCGTCGGCGAGGCGCTGCAGGGTGTCCGCCAGTTCCGGCTGGCGCAGCCGATGGCCTTCGGCGGGAATCTCGCCGTCGACGAGGAACAGCCGGGCGCTTTCCGGATCGTCGCGCAGGGCGCCCAGGCGGAACGCCGCCCGCTGGCGGTAGATGCGGTCGACGGCGAACCCCTGCCTGGCCAGCCGGATGGCCGGCGCCAGACTGCTTTGCAGCGGCAGGCGGCCGTAGCGCTCGGCCAGCTCGACCAGGGCCGCGGGCAGCCCGGGGATCGCCGCGGCGAGGGCGCCGTCCAGGGACAGCGCGAGTTCGACCTTGCCGCCGCGCCGGTAGAGATCGGCATGGGCGGCCAGGGGCGCGCGTTCGCGGGCGTCGAGGAAGCGGTAGCGGGCGGGCGATTCACCGTTGCTCTGGCGCAGCAGGAAGAAACCGCCGCCGCCGAGCCCCGAGCCGTAGGGCTCCACCACCGCCAGGGCGGCGCCGATCGCCACGGCGGCGTCGAAGGCGTTGCCGCCCTGGGCGAGGATATCCCGCCCGGCCTCGCTGGCCTGCGGATGGGCGGTGGCGATGGCGGCCTTGCCGGGGGACTGCGCCCAGGCCGCCGAAACCAGGACGAACAGAACCAGGCAGGTGAGGACCTGCCTGGTTCTGTTCGGTGAGCGGCTTCGAGATTTCCCGGGCGATCCTTCGCCAGGCACGAATCAGGCCTTGCCGGTGATGCGCAGGTACTTCTGCATCAGCTCGTCACGGCTTTCCACGTTGTTCTCGTCGAGCGGGATGCAGTCCACCGGGCAGACCTGCTGGCATTGCGGCTCGTCGTAGTGGCCGACGCACTGGGTGCACAGGTTGGGGTCGATCACGTAGATCTCCTCGCCCTGGGAGATGGCGCCGTTCGGGCACTCGGGTTCGCAGACGTCGCAGTTGATGCAATCGTCGGTAATCTTTAGCGACATTGAAGCAGACTCCTGTCATGGCACAGGCCATGACACTGGGACAACGGGACAACAACGAAGGCGCGAATTGTGCCGCATCGGCGTGCGGAGTGCACGCCTGGCGAGTCGGCCGGTCAGTTCTGGAACCGTTCGTGCAGGGCCTGGGCCACCACCGGATGGACGAACTGCTCGATGTGGCCGCCCAGGGCGGCGATTTCCCGTACCAGCGTGGACGAGATGTAGGAGTACTTTTCCGACGGCGTGAGGAACAGGCTCTCCACCTCCGGGATCAGCTGGCGGTTCATGTTGGCCAGCTGGAACTCGTATTCGAAGTCGGACACCGCGCGCAGGCCGCGCAGCAGCACGTTGGCTTTCTGGTCCTTGGCGAAATGGGCGAGCAGGGTGGAAAAGCCCATCACCTCGACGTTGGGCAGGTGCCGGGTGACCTCCCGGGCCAGCTCGACACGTTGTTCGAGCGAGAACAGGGGATTCTTCTTCGGGCTGGCGGCCACGGCGATGATGACGTGGTCGAACAGCCTGGCGGCGCGCTCGACCAGATCACCATGTCCTTTGGTAATGGGGTCGAATGTTCCCGGGTAGATTACGCGGTTCATCACGGCGTCCTTGGCGGATTTGTCGGAGTGCCCGGATGGTAACGCAGCCGCCCGCACCGGGCCAAGTTCGGCTCGGGCCGGCGGTCCGCCGCGGGGCGGCTACAGGTGCAGCTGGACGTCCACCGGAGTCGGGCCGTGCTGGTCGCCGATGAAGGCCGCCACGCGCCCGCCGATCCGGTGGAACTCCAGGTTCAGGATCTGCTCGCCGAGGCGCAGGCGGTTGATCTGCAGGTGGTCGATACCCATCGGCAGGCGCGGCTGGTCGATCAGGATGGACTGCCGCTGCCCGTTCAGGCTGACTCCCAGGCAGGCCTGCAGCAGCATGAACACCGAGCCGGCGGCCCAGGCCTGGGGCAGGCAGGCGACCGGATAGGCGATCGGCGCCTCGCCCGGAATCCGCTCGAAGCCGCAGAACAGCTCCGGCAGGCGCATGCCGAAGCGCGAAGCGGCCTCGAACAGGCCCTGCAGCAGGCGCACCACCCCGTCGCGCTCGCCGTAGCGGGCCACGCCGGCGGCGCAGAGGGCGACATCGTGCGGCCAGACCGAGCCGTTGTGGTAGGACATGGGGTTGAAGCGCACGGTCTCGGTCGGCAGGGTGCGGATGCCCCAGCCGCAGTTGAACGCCCGCGACTGCAGCTGCTGGGCCACCGCCTGGCCGCGGCGCAGCTCCGGCAGTCCGCAGTAGAGCAGGTGGCCGACGTTGGAGGCGCGCACCTGGCAGGGCCGGTCGCGGCCGTCCATGGCCAGGGCGTAGAACTGCCGGTCGTTGAGCCAGAAGCGCCGTTCCACCGCCTCGCGCAGCTGCCCCGCGCACTGCCGCCAGTGCCCGGCGGCATCCATCTCGCCGCGCCATTCGGCCAGCTCGGCCATGCTCAGGTAGGCGCGGTAGGCGTAGCCCTGCACTTCGATGATGGCGATGGGCGGCTCGGGGTCGTCGCCGCCGGCGTGGAACACCGAGTCGTGGCTGTCCTTCCAGCCCTGGTTGAGCAGGCCGCTGGCCTCGGCCCGGGCGTAGGCGAGAAAGCCCCCGGCGTTCTTCGCAATCTGGTTTTCGATCCAGCGGGTCGCCGCCACCAGGGCCGGCCAGATTTCCGCGATGAAGGCCATGTCGGCGCTGCGCCGGGCATAGGCGCCGGCCAGCATCACGAACAGCGGCGTGGTGTCGACCCCGCCGTAATAGCGGCCGAAGGGGATCTCGTTCAGCGCCGACATCTCGCCCTTGCGCGTCTCGTGCATGATCTTGCCCGGCTCGGCGTCGCGGAAGCCGGAAATCTCCCGGGCCTGGTGCTGGGCCAGGTAGGCGAGCACGCCGCGCGCCAGCTGCGGGTCGATCCAGAGGGTCTGCAGCGCGGTGATGATGGCGTCGCGGCCGAAGGGCGTGGAGAACCAGGGGATGCCGGCGTAGGGGTAGGGCCCGGTGGGCAGCTCGGTGGTGAGCAGTGCCAGGTCGGCCCGGGACTTCTCCAGCCAGCCCTGGAACAGGCGCCCGGAGGCCTTCAGGTGGGCACCGCGGCGCTGGCGCTGGCGCATGCTGCGGCGCGCCTGGGCCGCCGCGTGGCGGAAGCGTTCGCAGCCGGGAATGGCCGGCGACGGTCCGATCTCCAGGTACAGCTCCCAGTGCTGGCGCGCCTCCAGCATCACCCGGAAGTCCGCCTCCGCGACGCTCAGGTGCGCGGGCTTGCTGGAGAAGGACAGCGCCGAGCTGCGCAGGCGCCGGTCCAGGCCCAGGTAGCGCAGCGTCACGCACTGCACCTGCACCTGCGCTTCCTGCTGCTGGCCCCGCTGCGCACGGCGCTGGCCGCGGACCTCGAACATGTCGCGGAAATCGGCGGCGAACTCCAGGGCGAGGAACAGCTGGGCCGGGCGGTCGCTGTAGTTGTCCAGACGCAGGCGTTCGAAGACCCGGCCCTGCCAGAGGAAGCGCTTGCGCTCGACGTGGATCACGCCCTCCGGCATCGACTGCTCGCCCAGCGGCGGCAGCGGCCGGTTGGTCATGTGCGCGGTGAAGTACAGGTTGTCCTGGCTGACCCCGGCGGACAGCAGCGACGGACGGTGGCCCCCCAGGTTCAGGCGGAAGGTGGAGAGGGTCCGGGTATCCTCGCAGAACAGGCCGTCGCCGTTGCCGCCGAGGTCGCCCCAGGCGTCGGCCACCATGAAGATATCGCCCTCCTTGAGGACGAACAGGTGCTGCGGATTGCACTCGGGCTCGGGTTGCAATGATCCGTTCATACTGCTCACGCCGTCTTCTTCCGCAGGGCCGTCTGCGCCGGCTTGCCCAGCAGTTGCCAGTAGAGTTCCAGGTAGTGCCCGGCCATGGCTTCGGCGGAGAAGCGCTGCTCGAAGCGGCGGCGCACCTGCCGGCGGTCCAGCCGGGACAGGCGGGCGATGGCCGCCCGGGCCTGGGGCACGCTTTTCACGATGAAGCCGGTGAGTCCGTCTTCCAGCACTTCCGGCACCGAGCCGCAGGGCCAGGCGATGGTCGGCGTGCCGCAGGCCATGGCCTCGATCATCACCAGCCCGAACGGCTCCGGCCAGTCGATGGGGAACAGCAGGGCCAGGGCGTTGCCGAGGAACTCGGACTTGTCGGCATCGCCGATCTCGCCGATGAACTCCACCAGCGGATTGTCCAGGAGCGGGCGGATTTCCCGCTCGAAGTAGCTGCGGTCGGACTGATCCACCTTGGCCGCGATCTTCAGCGGCAGGCCGCTCTGGGTGGCGATGGCGATGGCGCGGTCGGGGCGTTTTTCCGGCGAGATGCGGCCGAGGAACGCCAGGTAGCCGCCCTGCGGCCGGGGCTGGAAGCGGTAGGCGGAGAGATCCAGGCCGTGGTGCACGGTGCCGCACCAGTTGGCGCCGGGCATCTGCTGGCGCTGGCTACGGGAGATGGACGCCAGCGGAAAGCGCGGCCAGCGCCGATAGGCGTCCGGCAGGTCCTTCATGTCCAGGCGGCCGTGCAGGGTGGTCAGCGTCCGCTGCGCGATGCCCTCGAAGAAGGGGAAGTGCAGCAGGTCGGTGTGGAAATGCAGGATGTCGAACTCGTCGGCTCGCCGCCGCACCTCGTCCAGCAGGCTGAGATGGCTGGCCAGATCCGATTTGAGCGGGGCGGGGTCGAGCCGCAGGGCGCATTCGCGGCCCGGATGCAGGCGGGCGCGGGTCTGCGTGTCGGCGCTGGCGAACAGGGTGACGTCATGGCCCATCTCCACCAGGGCTTCAGTGAGGTGGGAAACGACTCGCTCGGTGCCGCCATAAAGACGCGGCGGAATGGTCTCGTAAAGCGGAGCGATCTGCGCGATTTTCATGATGTTGTCTCCTGTCGAAATAGGACAGGGTGAGAAAGGCGAAATCTCCATAATGAAAATTCATGGCAACGGCGCCCGGTCCTCCAGCCAGGCGGGAATACGGCGCTCCAGGTAATACTCCGGCTTGCCGGGAGGGCCTTCGATGAAGCCGACGTGTCCGCCCTGGGCGTGCAGCTCGAGGCTGCACTGGGTAGATAACGTGTCGGACTGCGGCAGGCCGTGGGAAAAGACGAAGGGATCGTCGGCGGCCTGGATGATCAGGGTCGGCACGCGGATGGCGCCGAGAAAGTAGTAGCTGGACGCTCGCCGGTAGTAGTCGTGGGCGTCGCGGAAACCGTGCAGCGGCGCGGTGACTCGCCCGTCGAACTCCCAGAAGGTGCGCAGGCCCTGGACGGGGCCGAGGCGTTCCAGGGCGGCGAGGTGTTCGGCATGGCCCTGCTCGGCGAACAGGCGGCGCTTGTCCTGCACGTAGGCGCACATCTCGCGCATGAAGTGCGCCTGGTAGAGGCGCGAGAAGCCCAGGGCGATGCGGTCGGCGCACTGGTCCAGGCGGAACGGCACGGATACCGCCACCGCCGCCTGCAGGCCGCAGTCGGCGCCGCTCTCGCCGAGATGCTTGAGCAGCACGTTGCCGCCCAGGGAATAGCCGACCGCGTAGAGCGGCGCCAGGGGGCGCCTGGCGCCGAGGTGGGCGATCACCGCCGCGAGGTCGTCGCTGGAGCCGGAGTGGTAGGCCCGCGGCAGGCGGTTCGGCTCGCCCGAGCAGCCGCGCCAGTTCAGCGCCACGCTGGTCCAGCCGCGTGCGGCCAGGGCCTGCTGCAGGCCGAGCACGTAGAGCGAGCGGGACGAGCCGGTCAGCCCGTGCAGCACCAGCACCTGCGGCGCAGCGGGATCGTCCGGGCCGTGCCAGTCGAGGTCGAGGAAGTCGCCGTCGGCCAGCCACAGGCGCTCGCGGCGGTGTGCGAGTGGCGGCGGCCGGCGACACAGCGGCCCCCAGAGCGTCTGCAGGTGCGCCCCGGGCAGCCACCAGGCCGGGCGGAAGGGCGCATCGTTGACGGTCGTGTCGGGCCGGTGAGTCATGGGCTTGCCCTGGTCGAGCGGCATGGGGCCTGGATCGGCCCGGTCCACTCGGTTGCTCGGGAGGAGCCGGACGTCTTCGCCGTTCGGCCCCGTCAGACGGACGAATCCGCCGCCGTTCCCCGCGACCAGGCTGACGTCAGGCGTTTCTCTGCCACAGTGCGTAGTACACCTGACCGGCCTTCTTCTCCCGGTGCAGACGCCAGTTGCCGGGCAGGCCGAGGCTGGAGGGCGGGGTCTCGCTCTCAGTGTAGATCCAGGCTCCGCCGGCCAGCCAGCCGCGCTCCTCCAGCAGCCGGCAGACGGGCGCCAGCAGATCGCGGTTGAACGGCGGGTCGAGGAATACCAGGTCGAAGGGGGCCGGCGTCTGGTCCGCCAGGTAGCGCAGGGCATCGGCCTGCAGCAGCCGGCCGTTGGCGCAGTGCAGGCTGTCCAGGTGCCGGCGCAGGCTGGCGACCGCCTCGCCGTTGAGGTCCAGGGCCAGGGCTTCGCCGGCGCCCCGCGACAGCGCTTCCAGATAGAGCGCGCCGCTGCCGGCGAAGGGATCGAGCACGCGGGCGCCCTCGACGTAGGGCGCCAGCCAGTTGAACAGGGTCTCGCGTACCCGGTCGGGGGTCGGGCGCAGGCCCGGTCCCTCGGGGAAGGCGAAACGGCGCGAGCGCCACTCTCCGCCGATGATGCGCAGCTGGCCCTGGCCGCCGTGGGGACGGGCGGCCGTGCGTTGCGGTTGGGGACGCTGGCGCATTCAGTGCTCCGGTACGGCGGTGATGGGTTGCTTGGCCGCCCCGGTCGGCGGCGGCAGCGGTTGCTGCGCCACCGTCGGGCCGGCGCTGACGATGACGAAGCCGTCCGGGTCGATGTGCCTGGCCATCGCCGTCCTGACCTGCTCGACGGTGAGCGCCTGGACCTGCTGCAGGAACAGCTCCAGGTGGTTCAGCGGCAGGTCGTAGAAGCCGATGGCGCCGAGCTGGCCGACGATGTCGGCGTTGCTCGCGGTGGACAGCGGGAAGCTGCCGGCCACCTCGCGCTTGGCCTTGTCCAGTTCCTCCTGGCTCGGCCCCTGGGCGAGGAAGTCGCGCACCAGCTTCTGCACCAGCTCCAGGGCCCCGGCGCTGTAGTCGGCGCGGGTCTGCAGGTTGATCATGAAGGGGCCGCGCACCTGCATCGGGGTGAAGGTGGAGTAGATCCCGTAGGTCAGCCCGCGCTTCTCCCGCACTTCCTCCATCAGCCGGGTGCCGAAGCCGCCGCCGCCGAGGATCTGGTTGCCCAGGTAGAGCGCGGCGTAGTCCGGGTCGTCGCGGGCGATGCCGAGTTGGGCGAGCATCAGGTGGGTCTGCGCCGAGGGGTACTCGATGTGTTTCTGGCCCGGCTTGGGCGCTTCGGGCTGGGCCGGCTTGGCCAGCGCCGGTCCCGCCGGCAGCGCGGCGGAAACCTGCGCGGCCAGTGCCTCGGCTTCCGCTCGGGAGAGGTCGCCGACCAGGGCGATGACCGCGTTGCCGGCGGCGTAGGCCTTGGCGTGGAAGGCGGCGAGCTGGGCCCGGGTGATGCCCGGAATCGACTGGGCGTCGCCGTCGCTGGGATGGGCGTAGGGGTGCTGGCCGAACAGCTGGCGGTTGAGCTCCAGGCTGGCCAGCTTGCCGGGGTTCTGCTTCTGCAGCTCGAAGCCGGCCAGCAGCTGGTTCTTGATCCGCACCAGGGCGTCCTCGGGGAAGGTCGGCTGGCCGACCACCTGGCGGAACAGCTGCAGCGCCGGCTCGCGCTTGTCCGGATCGCTCAGGCTGCGCAGGCTGGCGAGCGCCATGTCGCGGTAGGCGCCGTTGCCGAACTGCGCGCCGAGGCCTTCGAAGCCCTCGGCGATGGCGGTGGTGTCCTTGCCGGGCACGCCCTCGTTGAGCATGGCGTTGGTCAGCAGGGCCAGGCCGGGCGTGCCGCCGTCCTGGCTGCTGCCGGCGGCGAAGGTCAGGCGCAGGTCGAACATCGGCAACTGGCGGGCCTCGACGAACAGCACCTTGGCGCCCTCGGCGGTGCGCCAGCTCTGGATGTCGAGGGCGCGGTGGGCGGGCTTGCCGTTGATGCCGGCCAGGGATTCCAGCCTGGGCGCGCCGGCGGGGGACGCGGTGGTGGGCGCCGCGGTCTGCGGCGCACGCTGGGCGAGCCAGACGAGGGCGCCGATCAGAAGCAGCAGGGCCAGGCCAAGCAGGCCGTAGCGCAGGGGGCTGCGCTCAGTCATGGTGGGTCTCCTCGGGCAGGATGTGGGCGACGGACAGGCGCGACGGGGTGAAGTAGCGGCGGGCCGCCGCCTGGATGTCTTCCGGGGTCACCGCTTCCAGGGCCGCCAGTTCCTGGTCCATCAGGCGCCAGGACAGGCCGACGCTCTCCAGCTGGCCGATGGTGGTGGCCTGCTGGGTGATGGAGTCCCGCTCGTAGACCAGGCCGGCGATGACCTGGGCGCGGACCCGCTCCAGTTCCTCGGCGCTGGGGGGGGCGTTCTTCAGCTCGTCGAGCAGCGGCCAGAGGCCGGCCTCGACGTCCTTCAGGGTATGGCCCTTCTGCACGTTGGGCGTGGCGCTGATGACGAACAGGCTGTCGCCGCGGGTGTAGGCCTCGTACCCGGCGCCGGCGTCGGCCACCAGTTCCTGGCCGCGCACCAGGCGCGAGGGGATGCGCGCGCTGTAGCCGCCGTCGAGCAGGGCGCCGATCAGCCGCAGCGCCTGCACCTCGCGGGGATTGTCGGTGGTCGCCAGGCCCGGCACGTTGAAGCCGTAGACCAGGCTCGGCAGCTGGGTCTTGAGCTTCAGCTCGATGCGCCGCTCGCCGGGTTCGGCCAGCTCCAGCGGGCGCTTGGCGGTCGGCACCGGACGCGCCGGAATGCCGCCGAAGTAGTGCTGGGCGAGGGTCTTCACCTCGTCGCCGGTGACGTCGCCGACCACCACCAGGGTGGCGTTGTTCGGCACGTACCAGGTCTGGTACCAGGTGCGCAGGTCCTCGACCTTCATCCGCTGCAGGTCGGCCATCCAGCCGATGGTCGGGTTGTGGTAGCCGCTGGCCGGATGAGCGAGAGCGGAGAAGCGCTCGTAGGCCAGTGCGCTGGGCTGATCGTCGGTGCGCAGGCGGCGCTCTTCCTTGATCACCTCGATCTCGCGGGCGAACTCGTCCGGCGGCAGGCGCAGGCTGGCCAGGCGGTCGGCTTCCAGCTCGAAGGCCACCGGCAGGCGGTCGCGGGCGAGCACCTGGTAGTAGGCGGTATAGTCGTTGCTGGTGAAGGCGTTCTCCTCGGCGCCGAGCTCGCGCAGGATGCGCGAGGACTCGCCGGGGCCGAGCTTGCGGCTGCCCTTGAACATCATGTGCTCGAGGGCGTGGGACAGACCGGTCTGGCTCGGCGTCTCGTAGCTGGAGCCGACCTTGTACCAGAGCTGGGAAACCACCACGGGGGCGCGGTGATCCTCGCGGACGACGACCTTGAGGCCGTTGTCCAGCTGGAATTCGTGGGTCGGTTGCGGTTCGGCGGCCAGCGCGGCCAGCGGCATGCAGAACATGCCGAGGAGCAGGCCGGCGGCATGGCGGGCGATCACATTCATCGATTCGGCACCTGTCGGACGGCCTGCGAGCTTAGCCCGGCGGCCGGGGAGGTGCTAGGATACCCGTCTTTCGCCGGCGGCCAAGCCCGCCGGCCTTTCCGACCCTTGAGAAAGCCGTCTTTATGTTTGGTTCGAACGACGACAAGAAGGCGCCGGCCGAAGCCGGCGAGAAGAAAGGCCTGTTCGGCTGGTTCCGCAAGAAGCAGGCGCCCAAGGCCGAGCCCCAGCCGGAAGCCGCCGAGTCAGCCAGCGCAGCGGTCGCCGAGCAGACCCTACCCGAGTCGCAGCCCGAGGCCTTCGAGCCGCCGCAGCCCGAGGTGGTGGCCGAAGCGCTGCCCGAGGTCGAGCCGGTGATCGAGGCGCAGCCCGAGCCTGAGCCCGAACCGGAAGCGGTCGAGGCCGAAGCCGAGGCAGTCGACGACGACCGGGAGGAGAAGCCGAAGCTCGGCTTCTTCGCCCGCCTGCGCGGTGTCGAGAGCGCGCCGCAGCCGGCTCCCGAGCCGGTCCCGGAAGAGGCGCCGCCGGCCGAGGAGCCGGTGCCGGTCGAGGAGCCCGAGCCGGCGCCGCAACCGGCCAAGGAGAACGGCAAGCTCGGCTTCTTCGCCCGTCTCAAGCAGGGGTTGGCCAAGACCAGCGCCAGCCTCGGCGAGGGCATGGCCAGCCTGTTCCTCGGCAAGAAGGCGATCGACGACGACCTGCTCGACGAGCTGGAGACCCGCCTGCTCACCGCCGACGTCGGCGTCGAGGCCACCACCGCGATCATCCAGAGCCTGACCCGCCGCGTGGCGCGCAAGGAACTGGCCGACAGCGACGCGCTGTACAAGGCCCTGCAGGAGGAGCTGGCGGCTATGCTGCGGCCGGTCGAGCAGCCGCTGGTGATCGACGGGCAGCGCCAGCCCTACGTGATCCTGGTGGTGGGCGTGAACGGCGTCGGCAAGACCACCACCATCGGCAAGCTGGCCAAGAAGCTGCAGCTGGAGGGCAAGAAGGTCATGCTCGCCGCCGGCGACACCTTCCGCGCCGCCGCCGTCGAGCAGCTGCAGGTGTGGGGCGAGCGCAACAACATCGCGGTGATCGCCCAGCACACCGGTGCCGACTCCGCCTCGGTGATCTTCGACGCGGTGCAGGCCGCCAAGTCGCGCGGCATCGACGTGCTGATCGCCGACACCGCCGGTCGTCTGCACACCAAGGACAACCTCATGGAGGAGCTGAAGAAGGTCCGTCGGGTGATCGGCAAGCTGGATGAGACGGCGCCCCACGAGGTGCTGCTGGTGCTGGATGCCGGCACCGGGCAGAACGCGATCAACCAGACCCGCCAGTTCAACCAGGCGGTGGAGCTCAGCGGCCTGGCCCTGACCAAGCTGGACGGCACCGCCAAGGGCGGGGTGATCTTCGCCCTGGCCAAGCAGTTCGGCCTGCCGATCCGCTACATCGGCGTCGGCGAGGGCATCGACGACCTGCGCGACTTCGCCGCCGACGAGTTCGTCCGTGCGCTGTTCTCCGAGAAATAGGAACGTCCCGCGATGATCCGCTTCGAACAGGTCGGCAAGCGTTACCCCAACGGTCACGTCGGGCTGCACGAGTTGTCCTTCCACGTGCGCCGCGGCGAGTTCATCTTCGTCACCGGGCATTCCGGGGCCGGCAAGAGCACCATGCTGCGCCTGCTGCTGGCCATGGAACGCCCGACCAGCGGCAAGCTGCTGCTCGCCGGGCAGGACCTGTCGAGCATCACCACCGCGCAGATTCCTTTCCTGCGCCGGCAGATCGGCGTGGTGTTCCAGAACCACCAGCTGCTGTTCGACCGCAGCGTATTCGACAACGTCGCCCTGCCGCTGAAGATACTCGGCATGGGCAAGGACGAGATCGCCAAACGCACTCTGCTCGCCCTGGAGCGGGTCAGCCTCAAGGACAAGGCCGAGCATTTCCCGGCCGATCTTTCCACCGGCCAGCAGCAGCGGGTCGGCATCGCCCGGGCGGTGGTCCACCAGCCGGCCCTGCTGCTGGCGGACGAACCGACCGGCAACCTCGACCCGCGCCTGGCCGCGGAGATCATGAGCGTGTTCGAGGACATCAACCGCCTCGGCACCACCGTGCTGATCGCCAGCCACGACCTGGCTCTGATCGCGCGCATGCGCCATCGCCTACTCACCTTGCAACGCGGTCGCCTGATCGGCGACGGGGAAGCCGCCTGATGAGTAACACGCCTGTCCCGCCGTCACGGGTCTCCGAACGGGCCGGCGTTCTGCCGAAGAAGCCGAACGACAAGCGCCCGGCCAACGAGCCGGATTTCTCCACCCTGCTGCTGTCCTGGCTCGACAGCCATCGCGCCAGCCTCGCCGACAGCCTGCGCCGGCTCGGGCGGCAGCCCATCGGCAGCTTCTTCACCTGCCTGGTGATGGCCATCGCCCTCAGCCTGCCCATGGGGCTGTCGCTGCTGCTGGACAACGTCGAGCGCCTCGGCGGCTCCTGGCAGCGGGCGGCGCAGATCTCGCTGTTCATGCAGCTGGACGTCGACAACGCCGAGGGTGAGCGGCTGCGCGCGCAGATCGCCGAGCGGCCCGACGTGGCGGCGGCCGACTGGGTCAGCCGCGAGCAGGCCCTGGCGGAGCTGGAGCAGCAGGCCGGGCTCGGCGAGGCGCTGAAGGAACTGCCCGAGAATCCGCTGCCCGGGGTGATCCTGGTCACGCCGAAGCAGATCGACAAGGCCGGCCTCGAATCCCTGCGCCAGCATCTCGCCGAACTGCCCGGAGTGCAGCAGGCCCAGCTCGACCTGCTCTGGGTCGAGCGTCTCGACGCCATTCTCGGTCTCGGCGAGCGCTTCATCTTCGGCCTCGCCGTGCTGCTGGTGCTGGCGCTGCTGCTGGTGATCGGAAACACCATCCGCCTGCATATCGAGAACCGCCGCAGCGAGATCGAGGTAATCAAGCTGGTCGGCGGCACCGACAGCTACGTGCGTCGCCCCTTCCTTTATATGGGCGCTCTCTACGGCTTCGGCGCCGGCCTGCTGGCCTGGCTGGTGCTGGTCTACGGGCTCGACTGGCTGAACCAGGCGGTGGTGCGGCTTGCCGGTCTCTACGGCAGCGATTTCGCCCTCGCTGGGGTGCCCCTCGAGGATGGCCTTTCGCTGTTGGCGGGGGCCATCCTGCTCGGCTACATCGGCGCCTGGCTGGCGGTGGCGCGCCATCTCCGCGAGCTGGCGCCGCGCTGAGGAGCGGGCTGTCAAGGCAGGTGTAACGGAATTTTTACGGGAACTTGCAGTCCCATCGGCCAGTGCTACACTGCTTTGAATTCTGAAATCGGAGGGTTCGCATGACCAATTCCTTGCAGCCTGTCTATGCCCTGGCTCCCGGCGCCAACCTGGAAGCCTACGTGCATTCGGTCAACAGCATTCCCATGCTGACGCCGGAACAGGAGCGCGAACTGGCCGACCGCCTCTACTACCATCAGGACCTCGACGCCGCGCGGCAGATGGTGCTGGCGCACCTGCGCTTCGTCGTACACATCGCCCGCAGCTATTCCGGCTACGGTCTGGCCCAGGCCGACCTGATCCAGGAAGGCAACGTGGGGCTGATGAAGGCGGTCAAGCGCTTCAACCCGGAGATGGGTGTTCGCCTGGTGTCCTTCGCCGTTCACTGGATCAAGGCCGAGATCCACGAGTTCATCCTGCGCAACTGGCGGATCGTCAAGGTGGCCACCACCAAGGCCCAGCGCAAGCTGTTCTTCAACCTGCGCAGCCAGAAGAAGCGGCTGTCCTGGCTGAGCAGCGCCGAAGTCGACGCCGTGGCCGAGAGCCTGGGTGTCGAGGCGCGCGAGGTGCGCGAGATGGAGAGTCGCCTGACCGGCCAGGACATGGCGTTCGATCCGGCCGCCGATGCAGACGACGACAACGCCTTCCAGTCCCCGGCGTACTACCTGGAGGACCATCGCTACGATCCGGCCCGCCAGCTGGAGGAGGCCGACTGGAGCGACAGCTCGACCGCCAGCCTGCACGAGGCGCTGGAAGGGCTCGACGAGCGCAGCCGGGACATCCTCTACCAGCGCTGGCTGGCCGAGGACAAGGCGACGCTGCACGAGCTGGCCGCCAAGTACAACGTCTCCGCCGAGCGCATCCGCCAGCTGGAGAAGAACGCCATGAACAAGCTCAAGGGCTCGATCGCCGCGTAACGCCCGGCGTTCCACGAAAGAACCGCGCTTCGGCGCGGTTTTTTTATTCCCGTAGCTCCTCGAGATAATGGCTGCCGCCGAGCTGGCGCATCTGCCGATGGATCCAGCTGGCGCGGCGGTTGACGTAGGCGCTCGGGCGGCCGGCGCTCCACTGCCTCGGATTGGGCAGGACGGCCGCGAGCAGGCTGGCCTGGCGGGCCGACAGGTAGGGGGCGCCCACGCCGAAATGATGGCGCGCAGCCGCTTCCGCACCGAAGATGCCGTCGCCCCATTCGGCGCTGTTCAGGTAGACCTCGAGAATCCGCTGCTTGGGCCAGAACAGCTCGATCAGGGTGGTGAACCAGGCCTCGAGCCCCTTGCGCAGCCAGCTGCGCCCAGACCAGAGGAACAGGTTCTTCGCCACCTGCTGGCTGAGGGTGCTGGCGCCGCGCAGCGTGCCGCCGCGCTCGTTGTGCGCTAGGGCGGCGCGGATGGCGTCGACGTCGAAGCCCCAGTGATGGGCGAACTGCTGATCCTCGGCGGCGATCACCGCCATCTTCAGGTCGTCCGGCAGCTCTGCCCAGGGCCGCCACGTGCGCTGCAGGTCGATCGGCTGGTCGTCGACCCAGGACTCCAGCTTGCGCTCGACCATCAGTGCCGTGCCCGGCGGCGGCACCCAGCGCAGCACCAACACCAAAAGCGCCGAGCCGACGACGAACCAGAACAGCAGCTTGAGCAGGCGGAGGAGCAGTCGGGGCATGGGTTGCTTGGCCGGAGCGATCGAGGGGGCCATTATAGCGGTCCCGATTTTTCTGTCTGGAGTTCACCATGCTGCGTGGCTTTCTCTTGCTGGCCGCTTTCTTCGGCTTCACCGGCGTCGCTCTCGGGGCCTTCGCCGCCCATGGCCTCAGGGCGCGGCTCAGCAGCGAATACCTGGCGGTGTTCCAGACCGGAGTGAACTACCAGCTGATCCACGCCCTGGCCCTGCTCGCCGTCGCGCTGCTCGCCCAGCACCTGCCCGGACGGCTGGCGATGTTCGCCGGCAGCCTGTTCACCCTGGGCATCCTGCTGTTCTCCGGCAGCCTCTACCTGCTGACCCTGAGCGACCTCAAGCTCGGCATCGTCACCCCGATCGGTGGCCTGGCCTTTCTCGGCGGCTGGCTGTGTCTGGGTCTAGCGGCCTGGCGCCTCGGCTGACCGGCCGCATGCCCGCGCCTTGGTCATCCTCCGGAATCGGGGCTAGAATGCCGCCCCATCCCAGAATGCAACGAGCCTGTCATGCGCATTCAGTTGAACGGTGAACCCTACGAACTTGCCGATGGCCAGACCATCGCCGATCTGCTGGCCCGCCTGGAACTGACCGGCCGGCGCGTCGCGGTCGAGCTCAACCAGGACATAGTGCCGCGCAGCCTGCACAGCGACACCGCCTTGCGCGAGGGCGACCGGGTGGAAGTGGTGCACGCCATCGGTGGCGGCTAGCCGGCGGCGAATGCGCCGCTTCCGCCCCTGTCGCTCCACCGACCTGTATCTTTCCAGCCTGCCCAAGAGGAAATCCCGATGAGCACCGCTCGTACCGACAAGCCCTTCACCCTGGCCGGCCGCACCTACCAGTCGCGTCTGCTGATCGGCACCGGCAAGTACAAGGATCTCGAGGAGACCCGCCTGGCCGTCGAGGCCTCCGGCGCCGAGATCGTCACCGTGGCGGTGCGCCGCACCAACATCGGTCAGAACCCGGACGAACCCAATCTGCTCGACGTGCTCAGCCCCGAGCGCTACACCATCCTGCCCAACACCGCCGGCTGTTTCACCGCCGAAGATGCGGTGCGCACCTGCCGCCTGGCCCGCGAGCTGCTCGACGGCCACAAGCTGGTCAAGCTGGAGGTGCTGGCCGACCAGAAAACCCTGTTCCCCAACGTCATCGAGACCCTCAAGGCCGCCGAGGTGCTGGTCAAGGACGGTTTCGACGTGATGGTCTACACCAGCGACGATCCGATCATCGCCCGGCAGTTGGCCGAGGCCGGCTGCATCGCGGTGATGCCCCTGGCCGGCCTGATCGGCACCGGCCTCGGCATCTGCAACCCGTACAACCTGCGCATCATCCTCGAGGAAGCCAAGGTGCCGGTGCTGGTCGACGCCGGGGTGGGCACCGCCTCCGACGCCACCATCGCCATGGAACTGGGCTGCGAGGCGGTGCTGATGAACAGCGCCATCGCCCATGCGCAGAACCCGGTGCTGATGGCCCAGGCCATGAAATACGCCATCGAGGCCGGCCGCCTGGCCTACCTCGCCGGGCGCATGCCGAAGAAGCTCTATGCCAGCGCCTCGTCGCCGCTGGAAGGCTTGATCCGTTAATCGCCGGGCGGCGCCCGGCGTCGCCCCCAACTGCATGCGAGCCCTGCCGTCCGGCAGGGCTCGTTCGTCTTTCAGGAAGCATTCATGACCGACGACATCCAACAGGCGCCGGAAACCGCCGGCGAAGCGCCGCGCCTGCGCACCATCAAGAGCTTCGTGATGCGCGCCGGGCGCATGACGGAAGGGCAGCAGCGCGGCCTCGAGCAGGGCTGGCCGAAGTTCGGCCTCGAATTCGCGGACGGCCTGCGCGACTTCGACCAGATGTTCGGCCGCCGCGCGCCGCGCACCTTCGAGATCGGCTTCGGCATGGGGCACTCGACCCTGGAAATGGCCGCCGCGGCGCCCGAGCAGGACTTCATCGGCGTCGAGGTGCACAAGCCGGGCGTCGGTGCCCTGCTGGCCGGGGCCATGGCGCAGAACCTGACCAACATCCGCGTCTACAGCTGCGACGCCCTCGACGTGCTGCGTCAGTGCGTGGCCGACGCCAGCCTGGACCGCGTGCTGCTGTTCTTCCCCGACCCCTGGCACAAGAGCCGCCACCACAAGCGTCGCATCGTCCAGGCGGGCTTCGCCGAGCTGGTGCGGCAGAAGCTCAAGGTCGGCGGCGTGCTGCACATGGCCACCGACTGGCAGCCCTACGCCGAGCACATGCTGGAAGTGATGAGCGCCGCGCCCGGCTTCCGCAACCTGGCCGCCGACGGCACCTACGTGCCGCGTCCCGAGGAGCGCCCGGTGACCAAGTTCGAGCGCCGTGGCGAGCGCCTCGGCCACGGCGTCTGGGATCTGAAGTTCGAGCGCATCGACTGAGCCCGCGGCGGCTTCCTCCGCCTGCATAGGTGCGGTCCGGGAGAGCGGCCCGGACCCGCGCGCGGGCTGCCCTTGCTATGCTGGGCTCCATCCCCGTCCGGCCGATCCAAGGAGTGGTTCCGTGCCCGTCGCCTTCCGCTCGCCGCTCTTTCGCCTCGCTCTGCTGCCAATGCTGGTAGCCGGCTGGTTCGTCTGGCGCGAGTGGCAGGGTCCGGAGCTGCCCGGCTATCGCCTGGAGCTGCGCCCGCTGGTGCAGCGGGTGGTGGCCAGCGGCGAGGTGGGTAGCCAGTCGGTCGCCCAGGTCGGCAGCGAAATCACCGGCGTGGTGGCGGTCCGTCATGTGCGCGAGGGCGATGCGGTGAAGGCCGGCGACCTGCTGCTGGAGCTGCGCGACGACGAGCAGCGGGCCCGGGTGGGCGAAGCCGAGGCGGCGCTGGAGCAGTTGCTGCAATCGACCCGCCCGCAGGCCGAGGCGCTGCTGCGCGAAACCCGGACCAACCTGGATCAGGCCACCCGCGAGCGGGAGCGCCGCGACGCCCTCTACGAGCGCGGGCTGCTGTCCGTCGAGCTGCGCGAGCAGGCGCGCCGTGCCGAGATCGTGGCGCGGGTGGCCCATGAGCGGGCCCGTCTGGCCGCGGCGTCCCTGGCCGAGGGCGGCAGCGAGGAGCAGATGCTGCGCCAGCGCCTGGAGGCGGCGCGGGTGGCGCTGTCGCGCACGCGGATCCACGCCCAGGTCGACGGCATCGTGCAGAGCCGCGCGGTGGAGCCGGGCGATCTGGTGCAGCCGGGGCGCACCCTGCTGGAGATCGCCCGCGCCGGAGGCTGCGAGATTCTCCTGCCGCTGGACGAGAAGGACCTGGCGCCGGTCGCGCCCGGGCAACTGGCGCAGGTGGTGGCCGATGCCTACCCCGAACGGGCGGTCCCGGCCCGGGTCAGCTATCTGGCCCCGGCCGTGGACACCAGCCGCGGCATCCTCGACGTGCACCTGGATCTGCTCGATCCGGCCGATTTCCTGCGCCAGGGGATGACCGTCTCGGTGAACATCGAGACCGGCCGCCGCGAGCGGGCCCTGGTGCTGCCCAACGATGCCCTGTTCGTGCGCGAAGGCTCGCGGGGCGAAGCGCTGCGCGTCAAGGGCGGCCGGGTGGAACGGGTCGCGGTGCGCCTGGGGCTGCGCGGCACCGGCCTCAGCGAGGTGGTCGAGGGGCTCGAGCCGGGCGACCGGGTGCTCGCCGCGGCGGCGCAGGAGGGCCGCCGCGTGCGCCTGCGCGAGCGGCCGCTGCCGGGCGGCGCGCAGCCATGAGCGTGGCCGGGGCGCTGTGGCTCGAATGGAAGATCGCCCTGCGCTTTCTCCTCGACAACTATCTGCAGACCCTGCTGATCCTGGTGGGGATCACCGTCGGGGCAGCGGTGATCGTATTCATCACCGCGCTGATCACCGGCCTGCAACGCAACGTCATCGAGCGCACCCTAGGTACTCAGGCGCATATCCGTATCCTCCCGCCGGACGAGGTCAACCGCGTCCTGCCGCCGCCGCCCGGTTCCGTCGCTCTCGACCTGGAGAGCCCGCGAGCGCAGCGCCTGCGCTCGATCAGCAACTGGCAGGACGTGCGCGACCTGCTCGACGCGGAGCCGGACATCGTCGCCGTGTCGCCGCTGGCCAGCGGGCCGGCCCTGGGCCGCAGCGGCGTGGCACGCTCCTCCATCGCCCTGCTGGGGATCGACCCCGTGCGCTATCAGCGCGTGGTGCCGGTGGCCGACCATCTGATCGCCGGGCGTTTCGGGATCGGTGCCGGACATGCGGTGATCGGCAGGAAGCTGGCCGAGGACCTCGGCCTTTCCGTCGACGACAAGCTGCGCCTGGACGCCGGCGAGGGCCGCGAGGCCGTGGTCGACGTCAGCGGCATCTTCGAGCTCGGCGTGCTCGAGCTGGACATGCGCTACGTCTACCTCGACCTCAAGCAGGCGCAGACCCTGCTCGACCTGCCCGGCGCGGTGACGGTGATCGACACCAAGGTAGGCTCGATCTTCCGGGCCGAGGATATCGCCAGGCGCCTGGCACGGCTCACCGGCCTCAAGACCGAGAGCTGGATGGAGACCAACGGCCAGCTGCTCAACGCGCTGCGCTCGCAGACCCTGACCACCCAGATGATCCGCATTTTCGTCGGCCTCTCGGTGGCTTTCGGCATCGCCAGCGTGCTGGCGGTGAGCGTGGTCCAGCGCACCCGCGAGATCGGCATCCTGCGCGCCATGGGCTGCCCGCGGGGGCAGATCCTGCGGGTATTCCTGCTCCAGGGCGGATTGCTCGGGCTGCTCGGCTCGGGGGTGGGCGGGGCGCTGGCCTGGCTGCTGGTGCAGGCGTTCAACCGCTATGGTGCGCGGCTGTTCGAGATCGGCGTTGACCCGGCCCTGATTCCCACCGCCATGGCGGTGGCGACCCTCACCGGCGTGCTCGCCGCCGCGGTGCCGGCGCGGCGCGCCGCCCGCTACGATCCGGCCGTGGCGATCCGCTATGTCTGAGTCCGAAGTCCTGCGCCTGAGCGGCGTGTGCAAGGTCTACAACCCCGGCACGCCGCAGGAGAGCGAGGTGCTGCACGGCATCGACCTGGCTCTCGCGCGCGGCGAGCTGACCGCGCTGATCGGCCCGTCCGGCTCGGGCAAGAGCACCCTGCTCAACATCATCGGTCTGCTCGACACGCCGAGCGCCGGCGAGCTCTACCTGCAGGGCCGGCCGACCCGCGAGCTGGATGACGCAGAGCGTACCCGCCTGCGCAACCGGGCGATCGGCTTCGTGTTCCAGTTCCATCATTTGATCCCGGCCTTCAACGTGCTGGACAACGTGCTGATGCCGCTGATGATCCGCCATGGCAAGCCGGCGGCCGATGACATCGAGCGGGCCCGCGGCCTGCTGGCCGAGGTCGGTCTGGAGGGTTTCTCGGCGAAGAGGGCCACCGAGCTTTCCGGCGGCCAGCAGCAGCGCGTCGCCATCGCCCGTGCGCTGGTCACCCGCCCGGCGCTGCTGCTGGCCGACGAGCCGACCGGCAACCTGGATACCCGCACGGCGGAAACCATCTTCGAGCTGTTCCGCCGCTTCAACGTCCGGTTCGGCTGCGCTGTGCTAGTGGTCACCCACGACCCGCGTCTGGCGGCGGGCTGCCCGCGCACGGTGGAACTGGTGGACGGGCGCATCGTCCGCGACGGCGCAGGGATCGGCTGAGGCCGTCAGCGGCGGTCGGCGACGATCCCGATGGTCAGGAACACCAGCAGCAGGAAGGGCGCCAGGGTGTAGTTGTTGAGCTGTCCGAGCCCGCGGTTCAGCCAGGGGGTGAGATGGACCAGCGCCACGCCGTAGGCGAGGGCGCAGAGGGCGACGAAGATCAGCGTGCGGAAGACGAAGTTGAAGCTGCCGATGCGCTGACGGACCCAGGTGTTGAGGTCGGGGCCGAAGAGCACCAGAAGGGTGGCGAGGATGGCCAGGGAGATGTCGCTCAGGTGGCTGCGGCTCCAGCGCGACAGGGTGAGGGTGAAGTCGACTAACAGATCCATGTGGTCAGCTCCGGGCTCCTAGGGAAGGAAGCGTTGCAACAGGTCGTTGAGAAACAGCTGGCCCCTGGCGCTGGCCGCCAGGCGCCCGGGATCGTCGATTAGCAGGCCGCGGGCCTCGGCGTCGCGGCGGCCTTCGGCGAGTACCGCCAGGGGCAGGCCGGTGCGCTCGCCGAAGAGTTCGGTCGGCACGCCCTCGGTGAGGCGCAGGGCGTTCATCAGGAATTCGAAGGGCAGCTCCCCGGCATCGAGCAGGCGCTCGCCGGCCAGGAACGGCTTGTCCGCGGCCAGGTAGTCCTTCGGCAGGCGGGTTTTCCACAGGCGTTGGATGCGGCCGTCGGCGTCGCTCAGCTTGGCGTGGGCACCGGCGCCGAGGCCGAGGAAATCCCCGAAGGTCCAGTAGTTCAGGTTGTGCCGCGCCCGGCGGCCCGGCTGGGCGTAGGCGGAAATCTCGTATTGCCCGTAACCCCGCTCGGCGAGCAAAGCCTGGCCGGCCTCCTGGATGTCCCAGAGGGTGTCGTCCTCCGGCAGCTCCGGCGGCTGGCTCCAGAACACCGTGTTCGGCTCCAGGGTCAGCTGGTACCAGGACAGGTGCGTCGGCCCCTGGGCGATGGCGGTGCGCAGGTCGGCCAGGGCGTCCTCAATGGTTTGATCGGGCAGGCCGTGCATCAGGTCGAGGTTGAAGTTGTCGAAGCCGGCGGCGCGGGCCATGTCGGCGGCGCGGATCGCTTCCCCACCGTCGTGGATGCGGCCGAGGGCCTTCAGCTTGGCTTCCTGGAAGCTCTGCACGCCGATGGACAGGCGGTTGATGCCCAGGCCGCGGTAGTCGCGGAATTTCGCCTGTTCGAAGGTGCCGGGGTTGGCCTCCAGGGTGATCTCGACGTCATCGGCGAAGCCGACGTGCCGCTCCAGAGCCTCGAGGATCCTGCCCAGCGCCCGCGGCGAGAACAGGCTGGGGGTGCCGCCGCCGAAGAACACCGACACCAGCCGGCGGCCGTGCACTCGGGGCAGGTCCGCCTGCAGATCGGCGAGCAGGGCGTCCACGTAGGCCTCTTCCGGCAGCTCGGGGCCGGCGGCGTGGGAGTTGAAGTCGCAGTACGGGCACTTGCGCACGCACCAGGGAATGTGGACGTAGGCCGCCAGGGGCGGCAGCGCGAAGCCGCCCCGCTCGCGCGGGACGTGTGCGCCGGGTTCCGCGGCCATCAGGCGCGTCCGCCCGCTTCAGGCATTGATCAGCCCCAGGCGCTGTTTCAGCAGCGCCATGGCGCGGGCGCGGTGGCTCAGCCGGTTCTTCTCGGCGGGCGGCAGCTCGGCGCTGGAGCAGACGCGCTCCGGCACCCAGAACAGCGGGTCGTAACCGAAGCCGTTGCTGCCGCTGGGGGCGTGCAGGATGCGGCCGTACCAGAGGCCCTCGCAGAGGATCGGCAGCGGGTCGTCGGCATGCCGGAGCAGCGCCAGCACGCAGACGAAGCGGGCGCCGCGCTCGGTATCCGGCACGTCCCGGAGCGCTTCCAGCAGCTTGGCGTTGTTCGCCGCATCGCCCTGCCCGTCGGCGTAGCGGGCCGAGTAGATGCCCGGCGCGCCGCCCAGGGCGTCGACCGCCAGCCCCGAGTCGTCGGCCAGCGCCGGCAGGCCGGAGACCCGGGCGGCATGGCGGGCCTTGAGGATGGCGTTCTCGACGAAGGACAGGCCGGTTTCCTCCGGCTCGACGTCGCTGAACTCGCCGACCGAGCGGACCTGCACGGAATTGCCGAGCATGGCCTGGAGCTCCTTGAGCTTGCCGGGATTGTGGCTGGCCAGCACCAGCTGGGAGAAATTCATCATTTGTCGGGGAAGAATTCCTGGTCGAATTCGAAGGTGTTGAGCTGGCCGCCGCTGGTGACGTCGACCTTGAAGTGCAGCTTCTCCTCGCTGAAGGGGAACTGCGACAGGTAGTAGATGGCGTCGCCTTCGCGGACCTCGCGGAAGGTCAGGTTGCGCGCCTGTCCCATGAGATTCAGCATCTGGGCCTTGACCGTCGCCGGCTGGGCCTTGCCGGCCTTGAGCACGGAGACGCTGAGCACGCCCAGGGTCTTGCCTCGGGTGATGCCGGCGGCCGAGGCGATCTCCGGCTGCAGGAAGCTGGAGTTGTAAGCACTGTAGTGCACTTCCAGGTCGCCGAAGGTTTGCTTGCGCTCGGCGGCGGCCGGCAAGGCCAGGCACAGGGCGAAGAGGAACATGGCGAAGCGATGCATGACGGTCTCCTTGCGCGAAGGGTGGGGTGGCGTCCGGCCATGCCGACGCGGCCCGGGGCCGAGTCGACCGGCCGCGCCGCTATCGGCTGACATGGTAGATGCCGATTTCACCTAACAGATTAGGCCACAGGCGGCTGGCCAGGCCATGGCGATGCTCGCGGTCGACCGCCAGACGCTGCAGTACCCGCACCCGGCGCTCGCGGCACAGGGCCTCGAAGTCGCGGAAGGTGCAGAAGTGGATGTTCGGCGTGTTGTACCAGGTGTAGGGCAGAAACTCCGAGCGCGGCATCTCGCCGCGGCTCGCCAGGTACAGGCGGCAGCGCCAGTGGCCGAAGTTGGGGAAAGTGAGGATGCAGGTCCGGCCGACCCGCAGCATCTCCTCAAGCAGGCGGTCCGGATAGTGCACGGCCTGCAGCGCCTGGGTCATCACCACCACGTCGAAGCTGTCGCTGGCGAAGTTGCCGAGGCCCTTGTCCAGGTCCTGCTCGATCACGTTGACGCCCTTGCTCAGGCAGGCGGCGATGTTCGCCTGATCGATTTCCAGGCCGTAGCCGCTGACCCGTTTGTTGTCGCGCAGCCAGGCGAGCAGCTCGCCGTTGCCGCAGCCGAGGTCGAGCACCCGGCTGCCGGCGGGTATCCACTCTTGGATGATCTCCAGATCGGCTCTCATGGGCGTCTCATACTGCAATTCGGTTCATGTAACTGGAGAATCCCTGCAGATAGCGGGGGATCGGTATCAGGAAGGCGTCGTGGCCCTGGGGCGCGTCGATTTCCAAATAGCTGACGTTCTTGCCCGCGGCGATCAGCGCGTCGACGATCTCCCGCGAACGGGCCGGCGAGAAGCGCCAGTCGGTGGTGAAGGACATCAGGCAGAAGTTGGCCTTGGCCGCCGCCAGGGTCTTCGCCAGGTCGTCGCCGTGGGCGGCGGCGGGGTCGAAGTAGTCCAGCGCCTTGGTCATCAGCAGGTAGGTGTTGGCGTCGAAGCGCCCGGAGAACTCCTCGCCCTGGTAGCGCAGATAGCTCTCCACCTGGAACTCGACATTGTGGAAGTCGTAGTTGAGCTTGTCGGTCTTCAGCTCGCGCCCGAATTTCGCGCCCATGGCGTCGTCCGACAGGTAGGTGATGTGGCCGACCATGCGCGCCAGCATCAGGCCGCGCTTGGGGATCACACCCTTTTCCTGGAAGTGCCCGCCGTGGAAGTCCGGGTCGGAGAGGATCGCCTGGCGCGCCACTTCGTTGAAGGCGATGTTCTGCGCCGACAGCTTGGGCGCGGTGGCGATGGCCATGCAGTGGCGCACCCGTTCGGGATAGCTGATGGTCCATTGCAGGGCCTGCATGCCACCCAGGCTGCCGCCGACCACTGCGGCCCACTGCTGGATGCCCAGGGCATCGGCCAGACGCGCCTGGCTGTTCACCCAGTCCTCCACGGTCACCACCGGGAAGTCCGCGCCGTAGGGCTTGCCGGTGGCCGGGTTGAGGCTGGAGGGGCCGGTCGATCCGTTGCAGCCGCCCAGATTGTTCAGGGCGACGACGAAGAACCTGCGGGTGTCGATGGGCTTGCCGGGGCCGATGCAGCTGTCCCACCAGCCGGGCTTGCGATCTTCTGCGCTGTGGTAGCCGGCCGCATGGTGGTGGCCGGACAGGGCGTGGCAGATCAGCACCGCGTTGCTGCGGGCCGCATTCAGTTCGCCGTAGGTTTCGTAGACCAGCTCGTAGTCGGCCAGGCTGCGTCCGCAGGCCAGCGCCAGCGGTTCGCTGAAATGCAGCAGCTGCGGGCTGACCAGGCCGACGGAATCTTCAGGAAAGACGGAAGGCACGATCCTGCTCTCGCAAAAAGGAGGCGCCAGTCTAAAGAGCGGCGCCATCTGCGGCAAGCGCCCCGGTTTGGGGCAGGCGGCTCAGCGCCCGGCCTGCAACTCGTCGGCCAGCTCGGCCGGCAGCTTCTGCGGCGCGTGGATGCGCACCCGCTTCTGCCGGTTCAGCTCGCCGCTCTCCAGGCTCACCTGGCTTTTCGCTACACCGAAGGACTTGCCGAGGAAGGCCAGCAGGTGGGCGTTGGCCTTGCCCTCCACCGGCGGTGCGGTGAGGCGGATCTTCAGACGGTCGCCGTGCAGCCCGGCGAACTCGTCGCGGCTCGCCTTGGGCTGCAGATGGCAGGCGAGGATCAGGTCCTCGCCATCCCAGCGGAACCAGCTCATCAGAGGAAGGGGCTGAGGATTTTCGGCATGCCGGTCATGGCCGCCAGGTTGTTGATCACCAGCATGTCGATCAGGTTCAGCGCGATGAACGCGAAGATCGGCGAGATGTCCAGCCCGCCCAGGTTCGGCAGGATGCGCCGGATCGGCGCCAGCAGCGGATCGCAGATCTGGTTGACCAGTTGGGCGGCCGGGTTGTAGCTGCCGGGGGCGACCCAGGAGAGGATCACGCTGACGATCAGGGCGAAGAAGAACACCTTGAGGAACAGGGCGGTGACGCCGATGATCGACCAGACCAGCAACTGCAGCAGGTAGCCGCCGACGCCGTAGCCCATCAGCGTCAGCACGGCCACCATCAGCAGCAACTGGAGCAGGACGGCCAGCACCAGGGAAGCCAGGTCCAGCCCGCCGAAGCCGGGGATGATCCGCCGCAGCGGCTTGAGCAGCGGCTGGGTGGCCTTGACCACGAACTGGCTGAGAGGGTTGTAGAAGTCGGCGCGGACCAGTTGCAGGATGAAGCGCAGCAGGACGATCAGCAGATAGATACTGCCCAGGGTCTGCACGATATAGATGGCCGCGGTTCCAAATCCGTTCATGGGTGGCTCCTCACTGGCCCAGCTGTTCGGCCAGCTCGGCGGAGCGGCTGGCGGCGGCATCCAGCGCCTGCTGGACCAGGGCTTCGAAGCCGCCGGCCTGGAAGGTCTTGATCGCGGCCTCGGTGGTGCCGTTCGGCGAAGTCACCCGGCGGCGCAGTTCGGCGGCGTCCACGTCGCTCTCGCAGGCCATGCGCGCGGCGCCGAGGGCGGTCTGCAGGGTCAGCTGGGAGGCGGTCTCGCGCGGCAGGCCGAGCTTCTCGCCGGCGGCGGTCATGGCCTCCATGAGCAGGAAGAAGTAGGCCGGGCCGCTGCCGGACACCGCAGTCACCGCGTCGATCAGCCGCTCTTCATCGAGCCACAGAGCCAGGCCGACCGCGCCGAGCAGTTGTTCCGCCTGCTGGCGCTGCGCTGCCGAAACTTGGGCGTTGGCGAACAGTCCGGAAACGCCTTGGCGCAGCAGTGCCGGGGTGTTCGGCATGCAGCGCACCAGCGGCCGCTGGCCCAGCCAGCGCTCCAGGCTGGCGCAGGGGATACCGGCGGCGATGGAGACGATCAACTGGCCGGGGGACAGGTGAGCGGCGAGATCCTGGCAGACCGCCTTCATCACCTGCGGCTTGACCGCCAGCACCACGACGTCGGCCCCGGCGACCGCCGCGGCGTTGTCGGCGAACAGTTCGATGCCGTGCTCGGCGGCGATTCGGGCGCGCTGGTCGGCGTTCGGTTCGCTGGCGCGGATCGCCGTGGCGGGCACGCCCTGGGCGCGCAATCCGCCGATCAGGCTGGCGGCCATGTTGCCGGCGCCGATGAAGGCAATACGGGTATCGCTCATGAAGAGGTTTCCTTATGGATGGGGCTGCCCGTAATCGCGGGCGCCGAACAGGGCGGTGCCGATGCGGACCCAGGTGGCGCCTTCGGCGATGGCGGCCTCCAGGTCGTGGCTCATGCCCATGGAGAGAGTGTCGAGATCAAGATCGAGGCCGTCGCGCAGTTCCCGCAGCCGGGCGAAGGCGGCGTGCTGGGCGGCGCGGTCCTCGGTGGGTTCGGGAATCGCCATCAGTCCGCGCAGGCGCAGGTTGGGCAGTTCGGCCACGGCGGCGGCCAGCGCCGGCAGCTCTTCGGGACTGCAGCCGGACTTGCTGGGCTCGGAGCTGACGTTGACCTGCAGGCAGACGTTGAGCGGCGGCAATCCGCCCGGGCGCTGGGCGGACAGGCGTTCGGCGATCTTCAGCCGGTCCACCGAATGCACCCAGGCGAAATGCTCGGCGATGGGCTTGGTCTTGTTGGACTGGATCGGCCCGATGAAATGCCAGGTCAGGGGCAGGTCGCCCAGTTCGGCCTGCTTGGCCAGGGCTTCCTGCAGGTAATTCTCGCCGAAGTCCCGCTGGCCGCAGGCGAAAGCTACGCGCAAGGCGGCGGCCGGCTTGGTCTTGCTCACCGCCAGCAGATGCACTTCTTGCGGGTCGCGTCCCGATGCTTGCGCCGCCTCACGGATACGCGCGTGGACCTTTGCAATATTGTCTGGGATCGTGGACATTTGTTCCGCTTCCTGCCCGGGCCGCTGGCTGTGGCGGCATTCTACCCGCTTGTTTGTTAATGGGGACCCCCATGGATATCACCGAGCTGCTCGCCTTCAGCGCCAAGCAGGGCGCTTCGGACCTGCATCTCTCCGCCGGTCTGCCGCCGATGATCCGCGTCGACGGCGACGTGCGCCGGATCAACCTGCCGCCGATGGATCACAAGCAGGTGCACGCGCTGATCTACGACATCATGAACGACAAGCAGCGCAAGGATTACGAGGAGTTCCTGGAGACCGACTTCTCCTTCGAGGTCCCCGGCGTGGCGCGCTTTCGGGTCAACGCCTTCAACCAGAACCGCGGCGCCGGCGCGGTGTTCCGGACCATTCCGTCCAGGGTGCTGAGCATGGAGGACCTGGGGATGGGCGAAGTATTCAGGAAGGTCTCCGACGTGCCGCGCGGTCTGGTGCTGGTCACCGGCCCCACCGGTTCGGGTAAGTCGACCACCCTGGCGGCGATGCTCGATTACCTGAACAACAACAAGTACCACCACATCCTCACCATCGAGGACCCGATCGAATTCGTTCACGAGTCGAAGAAGTGTCTGGTCAACCAGCGCGAGGTGCACCGCGACACCCTCGGTTTCGCCGAAGCGCTGCGTTCGGCGCTGCGCGAGGACCCGGACATCATCCTGGTCGGCGAGATGCGCGACCTGGAAACCATTCGCCTGGCGCTGACCGCCGCGGAAACCGGCCACCTGGTGTTCGGCACCCTGCACACCACCTCGGCGGCCAAGACTATCGACCGGGTGGTCGACGTGTTCCCCGCGGAAGAGAAGGCGATGGTCCGCTCGATGCTCTCCGAGTCCCTGCAGGCGGTGGTTTCCCAGACCCTGCTGAAGAAGATCGGCGGCGGCCGGGTGGCGGCCCACGAGATCATGATCGGCACCCCGGCGATCCGTAACCTGATCCGCGAGGACAAGGTGGCGCAGATGTACTCGGCGATCCAGACCGGCGGCTCGATCGGCATGCAGACCCTCGACATGTGCCTCAAGGGACTGCTGGCCAAGGGCCTGATCAGCCGCGAGGCGGCTCGCGAGAAGGCCAAGATCCCGGACAATTTCTAAGCGGTACGCGCCTCCGCGGCGCCTGCGCGAGAATGGCCCCGTCCGTGATGCAGACATCGCGGGCGGGGCCGTTTCCGCTGGGGCCTTCGGCGCGTCCTGAGACGAGGCGACCAAGCTATGGATTTCGAAAAACTGCTGCGCCTGATGGTGGAAAAGGGCGGCTCGGACCTGTTCATCACTGCTGGCGTGCCGCCGTCGATGAAGATCAATGGCCGCATCCTGCCGGTGATGAAGAACCCGATGTCGCCGGAGCAGACCCGCGAGACCGTGTTCTCGGTGATGAACGAGCAGCAGCGGCGCGATTTCGCCGCCAACCATGAGTGCAACTTCGCCATCAGCGCGCGCGGCATCGGCCGTTTCCGCGTCAGCGCCTTCTACCAGCGCAACCTCGCCGGTATGGTCCTGCGCCGGATCGAGACCAGCATCCCGACCCTGGAAGAGCTCAACCTGCCACCCGTGCTCAAGGATCTGGCGATGACCAAGCGCGGCCTGGTGCTCTTCGTCGGCGCCACCGGCACCGGCAAGTCCACCTCGCTGGCGGCGATGATCGGCTACCGCAACCAGCACAGCAGCGGCCACATCATCTCCATCGAGGACCCGATCGAGTTCATCCATCAGCACCAGAGCTGCATCGTCACCCAGCGCGAGGTGGGCATCGACACCGAGTCCTTCGAGGTGGCGCTGAAGAACACCCTGCGTCAGGCTCCGGACGTGATCATGATCGGCGAGGTGCGTACCCGCGAGACCATGGATTACGCGGTGGCCTTCGCCGAGACCGGCCACCTGTGCCTGGCCACCCTGCACGCCAACAACTCCAACCAGGCGCTGGATCGGATCATCAACTTCTTCCCCGCCGACCGCCAGCACCAGGTCTGGATGGACCTGTCGCTGAACCTGCGCGCCATCGTCGCCCAGCAACTGGTGCCGACCCCGGACGGCAAGGGCCGCCGCGCGGTGATCGAGGTGCTGATCAACACGCCGCTGATCGCCGACCTGATCCGCAAGGGCGAGATCCACGAGCTCAAGGGCGTGATGAAGCGTTCCACCGAGCAGGGCATGCAGACCTTCGATCAGGCGCTCTACCAGCTCTACACCCAGGGCGAGATCACCTACGAGGATGCCCTGCGCCACGCCGACTCGGCCAACGACCTGCGCCTGATGATCAAGCTGGAGTCGGAGACCGACGGCGAGCACCTGTCCAGCCTGGTCGACGGTCTCAGCCTGCAGACCAGCGAAGAGGACCCGGGGCGGCGTTTCCGCTGAGACAGCGGCGCGGCGACGGCGGTAGACTCGGGTTCGAACTGACTTCACCGGGAGAGCGCCATGCAGATACAGGACACCCACAGCAAGGTCATCGGCTATCTGCTGTGGATCTTCGGCTTTCTCGGTTCCCACCGCTTCTACTACGGCAAGCCGGTAACCGGAACCATCTGGTTCTTCACCGGCGGTCTGCTGCTCGTCGGCTGGCTGGTCGATCTGTTCCTGATTCCGGCCATGGACCGCGAGGCCGACCTGCGCTTCCACGCCGGCGCCATCGATTACAACGTCGCCTGGATCCTGCTGACCTTTCTCGGCGTGTTCGGTGTGCATCGCCTGTACATGGGCAAGTGGATCAGCGGCATCCTCTACCTGCTGACCGGCGGCTTCTTCCTGCTCGGCGTGCTCTACGACTTCTGGACGCTGAACGACCAGATATCGCTGTGCAACGCCGAGCGCGGCTGACGCTCCCGGAATGAAAAAGCCCGCCGATCGGCGGGCTTTTTCGTCGGGGCAGGGTTCAGGCCTGGTAGCTGATCCGCCCGTCGAGCAGGGTGTAGCGCACGGCTCCCGGCAGAACGTGGCCCATGAAGGGGCAGTTGCGGCCCCTGGACAGCCAGCGCTCGCCGGCCAGGGTGGAGGCCTGCGGGTCGAACAATACCAAATCGGCCGGGGCGCCTGCGGCCAGGCGGCCGGCCGGCAAGCGCAGGGCCTTGGCCGGACCGCAGGTGAGGCGGGCGAGCAGGGTCGGCAGATCGAGCAGGCCTTCCTGGACCAGAGTCATGGCCAGCGGCAGGAGCAGTTCGGCGCTGCTGATGCCCGGCTCGGTGTCGCCGAACGGGGCCAGCTTGGCATCCGGCTCGTGGGGCTGGTGATGGCTGGAGATGGCCTGGATCACGCCGCGCTTCACCGCCTCGCGCAGGCCGTCGCGGTCGGCGCGGGAGCGCAGCGGCGGCTGCACGTGGTAGAGGCTGGAAAAATCGGCCAGCGCCTTGTCGGTGAGGATCAGCTGGTACAGCGCCACGTCGGCGGTCACCGGCAGGCCGCGGGCCTGGGCTTCGGCAATCATCTGCGCGCCGCGGGCGGTGGTCAGCTGGCTGAAGTGGGCGCGCACGCCGGCCTGTTCCACCAGCAGCAGGTCCCGGGCCAGGGCCACGGTCTCGGCGGTTTCCGGAATGCCGGCCAGGCCGAGGAAGTTGGCGGTCGGCCCCTCGTGGGCGAGTCCGCCCTCGGCCAGGGCGGCGTCCTGGGAGTGGAACACCACGGTCAGGTTGAAGGTGGCGGCGTACTCCAGGGCGCGGCGCAGGTAGCGATTGCCGGCGAAGGGCGCCAGGCCGTTGCCGAAGGCGACGCAGCCGGCGTCGCGCAGGGCGACCAGTTCGGCCAGTTGCTCGCCTTCCAGGCCCTTGGCCAGGGCGCCGACCGGGTGGACCTTGGTATGGCCGGCCTCCCGGGCGCGATCGATGATCAGCTCGGCCACCGCCGGGGTGTCCAGAACCGGCTTGGTCTGCGGCGGGCAGCACAGGCTGGTGACGCCACCGGCGGCGGCGGCTCGGGTTTCGCTGGCGATGTTGCCCTTGCGGGAGTAGCCGGGTTCGCGCAGGGCGACGGAGAGGTCCACCAGCCCGGGGGCGGCGACCAGGCCGCGGGCGTCGATCTCGCGCTCGGCCTCGAAGCCGGCGGGCGCCTGGCCCAGTGCGACGATCTTGCCTTTTTCCAGATGGATGTCGCCGACCTGGTCGAGACCGCTGGAAGGGTCGATGACCCGGGCGCCGAGGATACGGGTACGCATCAATTCTGCTCCTCGGATGCGGATTCGGAAGTGAGTTGGCGTTGCGCGGTCTGTCCGCTCATGGCCATGGACAGCACCGCCATGCGCACGGCGATGCCGTAGGTGACCTGGTTGAGGATCACCGACTGGGAACCGTCGGCCACTGCCGACTCGATCTCCACGCCGCGGTTGATCGGCCCCGGGTGCATGACGATGGCATCCGGCTTGGCCACTGCCAGGCGTGCGGTGGAGAGGCCGTAGAGACGGTAGAACTCGCCCTGGCTGGGCAGCAGGCCGCCCTGCATGCGTTCGCGCTGCAGACGCAGCATGACGATGACGTCGACGTCCTTGAGGCCTTCGGCCATGTCGTGGAAGACGCGCGCGCCGTATTGCTCGAGCCCCACCGGCAGCAGGGTCTTCGGGCCGATCACGCGGATGTCGCGGCAGCCTAGGGTCTGCAGGGCGAGCATGTCCGAGCGCGCGACCCGCGAGTGCAGGATGTCGCCGACGATGGCCACCGAGAGGTTTTCGAACCCGCCCTTGTGACGGCGGATGGTCAGCATGTCGAGCATGCCCTGGGTGGGGTGCGCGTGGCGCCCGTCGCCGCCGTTGATGACCGCCACGTCGGGACAGACGTGCTCGGCGATGAAGTGGGCGGCACCGGAATCGGCATGGCGCACGACGAACATGTCGGCGGCCATCGCCTCCAGGTTGCGCAGGGTGTCGAACAGGGTCTCGCCCTTGCTGGTCGAGGAGGTCGACACGTTGAGCGTGATCACGTCGGCGGACAGCCGCTGGGCGGCCATCTCGAAGGTGGTGCGGGTGCGCGTGGAGTTCTCGAAGAACACGTTGCACACGGTCTTGCCGCGCAGCAGCGGAACCTTCTTCACCGAACGGGTGCCGACTTCGAGGAAGGAGTCGGCGGTATCGAGGATCTCGGTCAGCAGCTCGCGGGACAGGCCGTCGAGCGAGAGGAAATGGCGCAGCTGACCCTGGGCGTTGAGTTGCAGCGGGCGCTTGACTACGTTCGGCGTCATCGCGGGGGACTCTTACATTAGGAGGCAAGGACCTGGCGCTCGAGGGCGAGCGGCGCGGGGCCGTGCAATTTTACCCGTTCATCGGGGGCGAGGGACAGGGTCTGGCCGACGACATCCGGGCGGATCGGCAGTTCGCGGGCGTCCAGGTCGAGCAGGCAGACCAGGGTCACGCTGGCCGGCCGGCCATAGTCGAACAGTTCGTTGAGGGCGGCGCGCACGGTACGGCCGGTCATCAGCACGTCGTCGATCAGCACCAGGTGCTGCCCGTCTATGTCGAACGGCAGCGCGGAAGGGCGCACCTGCGGATGCAGACCGCTCTGGGTGAAATCGTCGCGATAGAAGGACACATCCAGCACGCCCAGCGGCTCCCGGCTGCCCAGGGCTTCCAGCAGCGCCTGGGCGACCCAGACGCCGCCGGTGCGGATGCCGACGAAGCGCGGAGCGTCGATGTGGCGTGTCTTCAGATGGCGCGCGAGGGCGCTGGCCATCTGCGGCAGCAGTTCGGCGGGGTCGGGCAGGGTGGTCATGATTTCCTCCTTGGGGCGGGTGATCGTTCCATGAGTTCAGCCGGTCGCGTGTTCCGTCAGCCAGCCTTCCAGCAGCAAGGCGGCGGCGAGGGCGTCCACCGGGCGCTGGCGGTAGCCGTCCCGCTGGCCCTGGGCGAGGCGATGGCCCTTGGCCTCGAAGGTGGTCAGGCGCTCGTCGTGGGTATGCACCGGCAGGTTGAAGCGCCCGTGCAGGCGGCGGGCGAATTTGGCCGCGCGCTCGCTCATCTCGCTCGGCGTGCCGTCCATGTTCAGCGGCAGGCCGACGACCATGGCGTCCGGCTGCCACTCCTTGACCAGTCTCTCGATCTGGCTCCAGTCGGGCACGCCGTTCTGCGCCTTGAGCACGCAGAGTTCGCGGGCCTGGCCGGTGATCGCCTGGCCGACCGCGACGCCGATCTGCTTGGTGCCGTAGTCGAAGCCGAGCAGCAGGCGCAGGCCGCTCATGCGTGCCCGGCCTGGCTGGTCAGCAGGCTGAGGTTGATGCCCAGGCGCGCGGCGGCAGCTTCCAGGCGCTGGTCGGCCGGAGCGTCGAAGAGAATGTCGAGGTCGGCTGGACAGGTCAGCCAGGTGTTCTGGATCAGTTCTGCCTCCAGTTGCCCGGCCTCCCAGCCGGCGTAGCCGAGAGCGATCAGACAGCGCGAGGGGCCTTCGCCGTCGGCGATGGCGAACAGCGAGTCCTGGGAGGTGGACAGCGACAGCTCGCCCAGCTCCAGGGTGGCCTGGAAGTGCGGGCCGCTGGGGTGCAGGACGAAGCCGCGGTCGGTCTGCACCGGTCCGCCGGTGTAGATCGGCACCGCATGGCGGGCACTGGCGGGCGGAGTGTCCGGGCGCAGCTGCTCGATCACCTCGGCCAAGTCGAGACCGCTCGGGCGGTTGACCACCAGCCCCATGGCGCCCTGGTCGTTGTGCTCCACCAGGTAGATGAGGGCCTGGGCGAAGTTGGGATCGGCCATATGCGGCATGGCGATCAGGAACTGATGTTTGAGGTAGTGGGGGGCGGTGTTCTTCATGGGCCTAGTTTCAAGCTTCATGATGCGGGCTTCAAGAGTGGCACTTGGTGCAGATCGCACAGAAGCCCGTTCGTTCGCCGGCCGGGCTCTTCTTGGAGGGCGCAGCCGACGAATGCCGCCCGGGCGCGAGTCGGGCCGCCCACGGCCTGTTCAGGGGCGGGAACGATCGTCCCGGCGGATGGCCGGCGATCAGCGGCTGGACAGGCGGTCGCCGCGTTCGAAACGCCAGGTGCGGATGATCTCCAGACGGTCGATGTCCGCCAGATCGCCGGTGAAGGGGGCATACGGCGCCGCCAGACGGACGATGCGTTGAGCCGCCTGATCCAGTATCGGCTGGCCGGAGGACTCCAGCACCAGCACCTCGTGCAGGGTGCCGTCGCGGTTGATCGACACCAGCAGGCGCAGGCTGCCGTAGATGCGCTGGCGGCGCGCCTCTTCGGGATAGTTGAGGTTGCCGATGCGCTCGACCTTCTTGCGCCACTCGTCTTTATACCAGGCTCCCTTGTCGCGCATGGTCGAGGCGGCGTTGAGGCGCAGGATCTTCGGACGCTTGGCGTAGGCCTGCTGCTCCTGGGCCAGCTCCGCCTCGAGGCTGGCGATCTCCGAGGACAGCTGCTCGCTGTCGAAGCGCGGCGCCGGCGTGCTGGGCGGGGTCTGCCGGTTCTGCTCGGCCTTGGCCGGCGCCTTCTGCGCCTGCCTTGACTGGGTGGCCACCGCTGCCTTGGCGACCGGCTTGGGTTCGGTGGGCGGCGGAGGGGCGGCGGGCGCGGTCACTTTGTTGATCTTGGTGTCCTGGAACGGCGCGGTCTCCGTGGTCCTGGGGGCTTCCTTGTGCTCCAGGGTGCCGCTGCCCTGCTGGTTGTCCTGGGCGAGGAAGTCCGCCTCCTTGGGCTTTTCCTCGCTCTTGAAGGTGGACAGGGTGATTTCCAGGGTCTTGCTCGCCTGCGTCGGCTTCTCCAGGGTGAAGCTCAGGCCGAGGATCAGGGCCAGGTGCAGTATCGCGGCGAGGAACAGGGTGAAACCCAGACGATCCGCAGGACGGACCTCCGGGGTATCGAGTTCGGGCGGATTGGCTGCTGCGGTCATGATTCATCGGCTGGCACGAATTGCCGCGCAGTCTGCCGGCTTTGAACGGCGCCCTGCAAGCGCCGAGCCCAAAGCTGTTGACTGTTTCAAGTTTGCGGCCGCGTGCCCGCAGCGCCTGCGTGTGCGAGGACAGATTCTTCCTGCCGCCCGTCAGTTACGTTCGGGGCGCGCCTCCAGCTTCTTCGCGATCACCTCCATCAGACGCTCGGCGATGCGGGTGTCGTAGGCGCTGTCGATCTCGCGGATGCAGGTCGGGCTGGTGATGTTGATTTCGGTCAGGTGCTCGCCGATCACGTCCAGGCCGACGAACAGCAGTCCGCGCCGGCTCAGTTCCGGGCCGACGGTCCTGGCGATCTCGCGGTCGCGCTCGGTCAGCGGCTGGGCCACTCCGCGGCCGCCGGCGGCCAGGTTGCCGCGGGTCTCGCCGGGTGCCGGAATGCGCGCCAGACAGTAGGGTACCGGCTCGCCGTCGATCATCAGGATGCGCTTGTCGCCGTCCTTGATCGCCGGTAGATAGCGCTGCGCCATGATCTGCCGGGCGCCATGTTCGGTCAGCACCTCGATCATCACCGACAGGTTGGGGTCGCCTTCGCGGTGGCGGAAGATCGAGGCGCCGCCCATCTCGTCCAGGGGTTTGAGAATCACGTCACCGTGCTCGGCGGCGAACTCGCGCAAGATGTCCGACCGTCTGCTGACCAGCGTCGGCGGCATGAGCTCGGGAAACTGGGTGGCGAAGAACTTCTCGTTGCAGTCGCGCAGGCTCTGCGGGCGGTTGACCACCAGGCAACCGTCCCGCTCGGCGAGCTCGAGCAGGTAGGTGGCGTAGACGTACTCGCTGTTGAAGGGCGGGTCCTTGCGCATCAGCAGCACGTCCAGCTCGCCCAGGTGGGCGTCGTTCTCGTCGCCGAGCTCGAACCAGTGCTCGGGGTCGTTGAACACCTTGAGCGGGCGCGTCCGGGCCCGGGCCACGCCCGAGCGCTGGTAAAGGTCCTGCGGCTCCATGTAGAACAGCGACCAGCCGCGGGCCTGGGCCGCCAGCAGCATGGCCAGGGAGCTGTCCTTCTTGAAGGAGATCTGCGCGATGGGGTCCATGACGATCCCGAGGCGAAGGCTCATGGGGTTGTTCCTCCGAGTGAAATGATCCGGCATTTTCGCCGGCTGCGATGACGTCGGGCCAGAGTGTAGCCCGCATTGCTTCCGGTCAAGAAAACCATGCACGGGCTCACTTATGGATTTGGGGTGAGTGTGCTAAAAAGGCGCGGCGATCGGGTGGTCCGTCGCTGGCAGATCCCGGACAGTCCGGGGAAGAACGCAACATCAACGGCTCTGCGGAGCGATGGTAAGGCGAACATGGAACAGCATTCCGACGGCTTGAGAGTGATGGTGATCGACGACTCGAAAACGATTCGTCGCACCGCGGAGACTTTGCTGAAGAAAGTGGGTTGCGATGTCGTTACCGCCGTCGACGGTTTCGATGCCCTGGCCAAGATCGCCGACAGCCATCCGCGCATCATCTTCGTCGACATCATGATGCCGCGGCTCGATGGCTACCAGACCTGCGCCCTGATCAAGAACAACAGTGCCTTCAAGTCCACGCCGGTGATCATGCTGTCCTCCAAGGACGGCCTGTTCGACAAGGCCAAGGGGCGCATCGTCGGTTCCGACCAGTACCTCACCAAGCCCTTCAGCAAGGAAGAACTGCTGGGTGCGATCAAGTCCCACGTCCCGGACTTCATCCCGGTCGAACAAGCTTCCTGATTTTCGCCGGCCGCCAGGCCGCTGCCGCCTTATTCTGTATGGGGAACCTCATGGCTCGAATTCTGATTGTCGATGACTCGCCAACCGAGATGTACAAGCTCGCCGCCATGCTCGAGAAGCATGGTCACCGCGTCCTGAAAGCCGAGAACGGCGCCGACGGCGTCGCCCTGGCGCGCCAGGAAAAGCCGGACGCGGTGCTGATGGACATCGTCATGCCGGGCCTGAACGGCTTCCAGGCGACCCGTCAGCTGACCAAAGACGAAGAGACCAGTCATATCCCGGTGATCATCATCACCACCAAGGACCAGGAGACCGACAAGGTCTGGGGCAAGCGCCAGGGCGCGCGGGACTATCTGACCAAGCCGCTGGCCGAGGAAACCCTGCTCAAGACCCTGAATGCGGTACTGGTCGGCTGACCTCCGGCTGGCTCGATCGACAGTGATTCCAATCCCGTCACCACAGAAGGCCTGGGCCGGATGCCGCGCTTAGAAACGCCCTTTCAGCTTTTGCTCGAGATCGATCGGCGCAGCCGGGCGTTGGCCGCGGCCCTGCCCGCGCAACAGGAGACCGCGCAGACCTGGAGCGGCATCGGCTTCCGCATGGGCGAGCGCCTGTTCGTTGCTTCCATGGGGGAGGTGAACGAAGTGTTGCACGAGCCGCGGCACACCCTGCTGCCCGGCGTGAAGAGCTGGGTCAAGGGGGTCGCCAATGTGCGCGGACGCCTGCTGCCGATCATGGATCTGAGCGAGTTCTTCGGCAACGAAGTGGCGACCCAGCGCAAGCAGCGGCGGGTGCTGGTGGTGGATCACCAGGACGTCTTCGCCGGTCTGGTGGTCGACGAAGTCTTCGGCCTGCAGCATTTCCCGGTGGAGACCTTCTCCGAGCAGTTGCCGCCTCTGGAGGTGGCGATCCAGCCGTTCATCCTCGGGCAGTTCCAGTACGAGCAGCCCTGGCTGGTGTTCAGCCCGCACGCCCTGACCCGGCATGCCGGCTTTCTCGATGTGGCGTTTTGATCATGTGCAGCACGGCTTCCGACGCATCTGAACGTATGCGGGGTGGGCCGTGGGCGAGTGCGGTCGGCAGGGCGCGAGGCTCCGCAGTTGCGGCCACCTCCCGCGCGGGATGCCGGTTTCAACGAGCGGGTCGGCCTGGCCGGCCCTTGGCAGCGAATGGATTGATGTAGTTTGGGGTAAGGCTGGGGGCCGGATGATGCAAAAACTCAATACAGACAACCTTTGGGCGGATAAACGCAGCAGCACCATGATCGCGGGGCTCTTCGTGGTCCTGCTGGTTTCCATCGTGTTGCTGCTCGTCAACTTCGTCTACCTCAACAACCAGGGGGGGCACGACAAGGCCTACATCGCCCATGCCGGCGAGTTGCGCCTGCTGTCCCAGCGCCTCGCCAAGAGCGCTGGCGAGGCGGCGGAGGGCAAGGCGGCGGCCTTCTCCGTGCTGAAGACCTCCCGCAACGACTTCCAGCAGCGCTGGAGCGTGCTGCAGCAGGGCGACGAGGCGAGCAGCCTGCCGCCGGCCCCGGATGCAGTGCAGGCGCAGATGGCAGAAGTGCAGCAGGGCTGGGACGGACTGCGGCGCAACGCCGACGCCATTCTCGCCAGCGAGAAGACCGTGCTTTCCCTGCACCAGGTGGCCGCCACCCTGGGCGAGACCGTCCCGCAGCTGCAGCGCGAGTACGAGACGGTGGTCGACAGCCTGCTGCGCAGCGGTGCCCCGGCTTCCCAGGTCGCCATGGCCCAGCGCCAGGCGCTGCTCGCCGAACGGATTCTCGCTTCGGTGAACAAGGTGCTCGCGGGCGACGAGGGCTCGATCCAGGCCGCGGACATGTTCGGTCGCGACGCCAACCAGTTCGGCCGGGTGCTCAAGGGCATGCGCGAGGGCGATCCGTCCCAGGGCATTTCCCGCGTGACCGATCCCGAGGCCGTCAAGCATCTCGGCGAAATCGCCGAATTGTTCCAGTTCGTCGCCGGATCGGTGGACGAGATCCTGGAAACCTCGCCGGAGGTGTTCCAGGTCCGCGAGTCCGCTAATGCCATCCAGGAGATCGCCCAAGGCCTGCTGGCCAAGACCTCCGCACTGGCCAGCGGCTTCGAAGGGCTGGCAGACGGCCGCAAGCTGAATACCCTGGCCAGTTATGTGCTGGTCTTCCTGACCCTGGCCTCGATCGTCCTGATCGCCCTGGTCATGGTCCAGAGCACCCGCCGGCGCCTGGCCGAGACCGCCGAGAAGAACGAGCGCAACCAGGCCGCGATCCTGCGCCTGCTCGACGAGATCGCCGACCTCGCCGACGGCGACCTGACCGTGACCGCGACCGTGACCGAGGATTTCACCGGCGCCATCGCCGACTCCATCAACTACTCCATCGACCAGCTGCGCGAGCTGGTGGAAACCATCAACCAGACCGCCCTGCAGGTGGCCAGCGCCGCCCAGGAAACCCAGGCGACCGCGATGCACCTGGCCGAAGCCTCTGAGCACCAGGCTCAGGAAATCGCCGGGGCTTCGGCCGCGGTCAACGAAATGGCGGTCTCCATCGACCAGGTATCGGCGAACGCCGCGGAATCCTCGGCGGTGGCGGAACGCTCCGTGGCCATCGCCAACAAGGGCAACGAGGTGGTGCACAACACCATTACCGGCATGGACAACATCCGCGAGCAGATCCAGGACACCTCGAAGCGGATCAAGCGCCTCGGCGAATCCTCCCAGGAGATCGGCGACATCGTCAGCCTGATCAACGACATCGCCGACCAGACCAACATCCTCGCCCTGAACGCCGCGATCCAGGCCTCCATGGCCGGCGACGCCGGTCGCGGCTTCGCCGTGGTGGCCGACGAGGTGCAGCGCCTCGCCGAACGTTCCTCCGCGGCGACCAAGCAGATCGAGGCGCTGGTGAAGACCATCCAGACCGACACCAACGAAGCGGTGATCTCCATGGAACAGACCACCACCGAGGTGGTCCGCGGAGCCCGCCTGGCGCAGGACGCCGGGGTCGCCCTGGAGGAGATCGAGAAGGTATCCAAGACCCTCGCGGCCCTGATCCAGAACATCTCCAACGCCGCTCGCCAGCAGGCTTCCTCTGCCGGCCACATCTCCAACACCATGTTCGTGATCCAGGAGATTACCTCGCAGACCTCGGCCGGTACCAGCGCCACCGCCATGAGCATCGGCAATCTGGCGAAGATGGCCAGCGAGATGCGCAAGTCGGTGTCCGGTTTCACCCTGCCGGAGCGTGCGGAACAGCTCTGATCCCAAGGGCCGCGGCGCTCCTGAGGAGCGCCGGCGAGCATGAACGAGAGGCAGGTTATGCAGCCAACCGGCGTCTGGGCGCTGACTCCCCCGGCCGAGATATCCGCGGCCGAGTTCCGAGACTGGCAGCGCCTGCTCGAGCAGCGTGCGGGCATGGTGCTCGGCGAACAGCAGCGCCGTTTCCTGCAGAACAGCCTGAGCGCCCGCATGCGCGAACTGAGCGTCGGCGACTACGCCAGCTACTACCGGTGCGTCACCGACGGGCCGCGGGGCGCGGTGGAGTGGTCGCACCTGCTGGATCGCCTGACCGTCCAGGAAACCTCGTTCTTCCGCCATCTGCCGTCGTTCGAGTTGCTCCGCCGCTATCTGCAGGGGCGGCTGGCCGAGCGTTCGCCGGCGCGGCCCTGGGCCTTCTGGAGCGTGGGCTGCGCCAGCGGCGAGGAGCCCTATTCGCTGGCCATCATCGCCATGGAGGTGTTGCGCGGGGAGACGGCGAATGCGACCGAGCGCTTCGGCGTCACGGCCACGGACATCAGCCTGAATGCCCTGGAGAAGGTACGTCAGGGCCTGTATCCGCCGCGTCGGCTGGAGCGCCTGGACGAAGCTCTGCGCGATCGCTACTTCAGCGCGCAGGCGGACGGGCACTTCAGGGTATTACCGAGTCTGGCCGAGCGCGTATGCAGCGCCCGGCTCAACGTCCTGGACCTGGCCAAGGCGCCGATGTCCGGGATGGACATCATCTTCTGTCAGAACTTGCTGATCTATTTCCGCCGCTGGCGTCGCCGCGAGATCCTCAACCGGCTGGCCGAGCGCCTGGCCCCAGGGGGGCTCCTGGTGATCGGCGTGGGCGAAGTGGTCGGTTGGCAGCATCCGGATCTGCAACCGGTAGCCGACCCGCAAGTGCTGGCCTTTACCCGTAAGGGGTAACACACGTTGATTGGAGTCGTTATGGGTGATCGGCACGATTATGTCGCCCTAGAATGGGTCAAAGGCGAGATCGCGGAAACCCTGAAGCAGGCCCGACAGGCCCTGGAGGCCTATGTCGAGAATCCGCAGGACTCCTCGCGGATACGCTTCTGCTTGGCCTACGTGCACCAGGTCCACGGCACCCTGCAGATGGTCGAGTTCTATGGCGCCGCGCTGCTCGCCGAGGAGATGGAGCAGCTGGCGCAGGCGATGCTGGACGACCGTGTGACCGACCGCAACGAGGCGCTGGAGGTGCTGATGCAGGCCATCCTGCAGCTGCCGGCGTACCTCGATCGGATCCAGAACGCCCGGCGCGACCTGCCGCTGGTGGTGCTGCCGCTGCTCAACGACCTGCGCGTCGCCCGCGGCGAGAGAATGCTCTCGGAAACCAGCCTGTTCGCCCCGGACCTGTCCCGTTGCCCGCCGCCGCTACCGGAGTCGGCGCTGGCCGCACTGCGCACCCCGGAGCTGCAGGCCATGCTGCGCAAGCTGCGGCAGATGCTGCAGCTGGCCATGGTTGGGATCTTCCGCGAACAGGACGTGCCCACCAACCTGGGCTACATGGTGCGGGTGTTCGCCCGTCTCGAGCAGCTGTGCAAGGGCGCCCCGCTGGAGCCCCTCTGGCAGATCGCCGGGGCCCTGGCGGAGGGGCTGGCCGACGGCAGCGTGGGCAACAGCAGCGCCCTGCGCGACCTGCTGCGTCAGGTCGAGAAGGAGCTCAAGCGGCTGGTCGATCACGGCATCGACGGCATCAACCAGGCGGCTCCCGAAGAGCTGCTGCGCAACCTGCTGTTCTATGTCGCCAAGGCCTCCACCGGAGGCCAGAGCCTGCAGGCGCTGAAGGAGCACTACCGGCTGGCCGAGTGGCTGCCGGACAGCAGCGTGGTGGACGAGGAGCGCGCGCGACTAGCCGGCCCGGACCGCGATGCCATGCGCTCGGTGGTCTCCGCCCTGTGCGAGGAACTGGTGCGCTGCAAGGACAGCCTCGACCTGTTCGTGCGCAGCGATCGTCGCCAGGTCGCCGAGCTGGAAGCCCTGCTGCCGCCGCTCAAGCAGGTCGCCGACACCCTGGGAATGCTCGGTTTCGGTCAGCCGCGCAAGATCATCCTCGACCAGTTCGAGACGGTGCGTGGCCTGTCCCTCGGCCAGCGCGAGCCGGACGATGCGGTGCTGATGGACGTCGCCGGAGCGCTGCTGTATGTCGAGGCTACCCTCGCCGGCATGGTCGGTAGCGCCGAGGAGCGCAGCCGCGAGGAGAACCTGCTGCCCACCACCGACGTGACGCAGATCCACCAACTGGTGATCAAGGAGGCGCGTACCGGTCTGGAACAGGCCAAGGACGCCATCATCGAGTTTATCGCCTCGCAGTGGAACCATGAGCACTTGGCCCGCGTGCCGGCGCTGCTGACCCAGGTGCGCGGCGGGCTGGCGATGATTCCGCTGGAGCGCGCGGCGGCGCTGATCGACGCCTGCAACCGCTATATCCAGGAACAGCTGCTGGTCGGCCGCGTGGTGCCTGACTGGCAGAGCCTGGACACCCTGGCCGACGCCATCACCGGGGTCGAATACTACCTCGAGCGCCTGACCGAGGATCACACCAGCCATGCCGGGCAGATCCTCGACGTGGCCGAGGAGAGCCTCGCCAGCCTCGGCTACCCGCTGACCGGCAAGCCTTCGATCCTCGATCGGGACGAGCCCTTCGGCCTGGAGCCGATTCCCGCCCCCGTGCCTGGCGCGGATCAGGCCGCTGCGCCGAACCCGCTCGTCGAGCCGGTCGAGGTGCCCGAGCCCGTCATCGCTCCGGCTCAGGATCAGCCGCTGGCGGCGCCTCCCGTCGAAGCCGAGGACGCCCCGCTGCCGGTGGCGGACGCCGACGAGGCAGGGGACGAACTGCTGGACTGGGACGGTGCCGATTTGGTGACGCTGGATCGGCCGGTCGGCGAGACAGAGGATTCGACCAGCGGGACTCCCGTCGAGGCGGCCCTGTCCCTCGCCGAGGTGATGGCCGCACCGGCCCCGGCGATCAATCCGCCGGCGGCGGAGGCCCCGCCGAGCCTGCTGCCGCCGCCGGCCGACGAGGAGCCGGTGGACGAGGATCTGCAGGAGGTCTTCATCGAGGAAGCCGCCGAGGTGCTGGAGACCATCGGCGAATACTTCCCGAAATGGTGCGCCGACACCGACGACAAGGAGGCGTTGACCGAGGTCCGCCGCGCCTTCCATACCCTCAAGGGCAGTGGCCGGATGGTCCGGGCGCTGATCATCGGCGAGCTGGCCTGGTCCATCGAGAACATGCTCAACCGGGTGATCGACCGCAGCATCGAGCCGGGAGTGCACGTGCAGCAGGTCATCGCCGAGGTGCTGGCGCTGCTGCCGGAGCTGGTCGAGGAATTCGCCGCCAAGGCCCAGCGCCAGCGCGACGACGTCGACCGCCTGGCGGCCACCGCCCATGCCCTGGCCAAGGGCGAACTGCCCGCTGCCGGCATGGCATCCGAGGCCGAGCCGACCGCCGAGCCGGAGAGGGCCCCCGCGGAGGCTCCCGACGGGCAGTTGCTGGAAATCTTCCGCAACGAGGCCGTCACTCACCTGGAGACGCTGGACGAGTTCCTCGCCGGCTGCGACTGGGAATTGCCGCAGTCGGTCACCGACGGCCTGCAGCGCGCCCTGCACACCCTCAAGGGCAGCGCGCACATGGCCGGCATCCTGCCGATCGCGGAGATCGCCACGCCGCTGGAGAAGATGCTCAAGGAGTTCAAGACCAACCTGATCCCCATCGATCTGGCCGAGGTCGAGCTGCTGCGGCGCGCCGCAGAGCTGCTGCGTCAGGGGCTGGAGCAGCTCGACAGCCGGCCGCTGGCGCCGATCGAGGGCAGTGGGGCGCTCATTGCCGATGTGCAGCGCCTGCACCAGGAGCGCCTTGAGGTCGCGAAGAGCGCCTGGCAGGGCGACGACCGGCAGGCCCGCGACCCGCAGGTGATCGGCCGTTTCCTCGCCGAGGGCATGGACATCCTGCTTGATGTGGAGAACCTCCTGCAGGGCTGGCGGGCGCATCCGGGCGAGCGGCAGGAGCTCGGTCAACTGCTGGACGAGCTGAGTGCTCTGGGGCATGGCGCCCAGCTCGCCGAGCTGCCGCAGGTCGACGACCTGTGCCAGGGACTCATCGCGCTGTACGGCGCGGTCCAGGCCGATGGCCTGGCGGTCGACGAGCGCTTCTTCGAGGAGGCCGAAGCCGCCCACGAAGCCCTGATCGGCATGCTGGACCAGGTGGCGGCCGCCCTCCAGGTGACTGCCCGTCCCGAGCGCGTCGCCGCCTTGCAGGAGCTGCTCGAAACCCTGCGCAGCGCCCAGGTGCAGGCTCGCTTGCCTGTCGAGCTCCTGCCGGAACATCCTGAGGCCGAAGCCGAAGCCGAAGCCGAAGCCGAAGCCGAAGCCGAAGCCGAAGCCGAAGCCGAAGCCGAAGCCGAAGCCGAAGCCGAAGCCGAAGCCGAAGCCCAAAGCCTGCCCGGCCTGTACGAGTGGCTGCCGCCGGAGGAGACGGACGAAGCGGAGTCGTGCTTCGAGCTGCTGCCGGAAGACGAACCGGCTTTCCCGCTGCAGGCGCTGGACGAGTGGTCCGTGCCGTCACCGGAGGAATCCCTCACGCTACTGGCCGAGCCCGAGCCCGAGCCCGAGCCCGAGCCCGAGCCCGAGCCGAGCGAGGCGCCGCAGCCGGTGCCAGGCGCGGCTGCCGTCATGCCCGAGCGGGACCCCGAACTGATCGAGATCTTCCTCGAGGAGGGTTTCGACATTCTCGAGAGTGCCGGCAGCGCCCTGCAGCGCTGGGTCGAGGATGCCGCCGACCACGGCGCGCTCGAGGCCCTGCAGCGCGATCTGCACACCCTCAAGGGCGGTGCGCGGATGGCCGAGGTGGTCGAGGTCGGCGATCTGGCCCACGAGCTGGAATACCTCTACGAAGGTCTCTGCAACGGCCGGTTCAGCGCCGGCCCGGCGCTCTTCGGCCTGCTGCAGTCGTGCCACGACTGTCTCGCCGAGATGCTCGAGGCCGTGCGCGATCGGCGCCCGCCGGTCGACGGAACGGCGCTGATCGCCGCGATCCGCACTTGGCGCGCGCAGCCCGAGGGCGTGACCGACGACTCGGCGTTCGAGGCTCCGCTGCCGGTTGAGCCCGCGCCCGCGGCCGAGGCGCCTTCCCCGGCGATCGCCGGGGGCGAGCCAGCGGCCGTCGAAGAGCCTGCGACGGAAGTCGTCCAGCGGATGCTGCCCGGCGGCCTGCTGCTCAACGCCAGCCAGGCGCCGCGTGCGGCGGTGCCGCTGAAGGTGCTGCCGTTCGTCGAGCGGGCCGCCGAGGCGGCGCGTCAGGCCGCGGCCCAGCGCGCCCCGCAGGAAATGGCCAGGGTTCCGGCGGATCTCCTGGAGAACCTGGTCAACCTGGCCGGCGAGACTTCCATCTTCCGCGGCCGGGTCGAGCAGCAGGTGAGCGATATCGGCTTCACCCTGCACGAGATGGAGGCCACCATCGAGCGCGTCCGCGACCAGCTGCGCCGGCTCGACACCGAGACCCAGGCGCAGATTCTCAGCCGCTACCAGTCCGAGGCCGAACGCGCCGGCTACGAGGATTTCGATCCGCTGGAGATGGACCGCCATTCCCAGCTGCAGCAGCTCTCGCGGGCGCTGTTCGAGTCGGCCTCCGACCTGCTCGATCTCAAGGAGACCCTGGCGGCCAAGACCCGCGATGCGGAAACCCTGCTGCTGCAGCAGGCGCGGGTCAACACCGAGCTGCAGGAGGGCCTGATGCGCACCCGCATGGTGCCCTTCGAGCGTCTGCTGCCGCGCCTGCGACGCATCGTCCGGCAGGTCGCCGGCGAGCTGGGCAGGCAGGTGGAGCTCAGCATCGACAACGCCGAGGGCGAGATGGACCGCGCCGTGCTGGAGCGCATCGTCGCGCCGCTCGAGCACATGTTGCGCAATGCCGTCGACCATGGCATCGAGCCGGCCGAGGTGCGCCGCGCGGCGGGCAAGCCGGAGCAGGGTAGCATCCGCCTGAGCCTGGTCCGCGAGGGCGGCGACATCCTGCTGACGCTGGCCGACGACGGCGCCGGCATCAACTTGGAGGCGGTCCGCCGCAAGGCCATCGAGCGCGGCTTGATGGAGGTCGACGCCGAGCTGTCCGATCATGAGGTGCTGCAGTTCATCCTCGAGGCCGGCTTCTCCACCGCGAGCAGGATCACGCAGATTTCCGGCCGCGGCGTCGGCATGGACGTGGTGCATTCGGAAGTGAAGCGCCTCGGCGGCTCCATGAGCATCGAGTCGACCCCGGGCGCGGGCACCCGCTTCCTGATCCGTCTGCCGTTCACCGTCTCGGTCAACCGCGCGCTGATGGTGCTCGCCGGCGAAGACCTCTATGCGCTTCCGCTGAACACCATCGAAGGCATCGTGCGCGTCCCGCCCCGGGATCTGGAGCTCTTCTACCAGCAGAGCGCCGCCGCGGCCGACGGCCAGGGCGAGATGCCGCGCCTGGAGTACGCCGGCAAGACCTACGAGTTGCGTTATCTGGGCGAGCTGCTGAACAACGGCCAGCAGCCCAAGCTGGTCGGGCAGAGCCTGCCGCTGCCGGTGATCCTGCTGCGCGCCGGCGAGCATGCGGTGGCGGTGCAGGTGGACGGTCTGGCCGGCTCCCGCGAGATCGTGGTGAAGAGCCTGGGCCCGCAGTTCGCCGTGGTGCCGGGGATCTCCGGCGCGACCATCCTCGGCGACGGCCGGGTGGTGGTGATCCTCGATCTGCTGGCGACCCTGCGCGAGCGCCTCCAGCAGAGCGAACGACAGTACCGACAGCGCGGGCCCGGACTGACCGCGGCCGAGGGCGGCGCCGAGCAGGAGCGGCCGCCGCTGGTCATGGTGGTGGATGACTCGGTCACCGTGCGCAAGGTCACCAGCCGTCTGCTCGAGCGCAACGGCATGGACGTGTTGACCGCCAAGGACGGGGTCGATGCCATCGCCCAGCTGCAGGAGCAGCGTCCGGACATCATGCTGCTGGACATCGAGATGCCGCGCATGGACGGCTTCGAGGTGGCCACCCTGGTGCGCCACGACGAGCGGCTCAAGGACCTGCCGATCATCATGATCACCTCGCGGACCGGCGAGAAGCACCGCGAGCGGGCACTGAGCCTGGGCGTCGACGAGTACCTGGGCAAGCCCTACCAGGAGCCCGTCCTGCTTGAGCGCATCCGGCAACTGGTCAAGGGAGTGACATCGAAATGAGCATTCGTATCGCGGTGATCGCCGATACCTCGCTGCAGCGCCACGTGCTGCAGCAGGCCCTGGTGGGCAACGGCTACGAGGTGATCCTCAACAGCGATCCGGGGCGCCTCGACGGCGAGGCCCTGGCCGCCTGCGAGGCGGATCTCTGGCTGGTCGATCTGGCCCAGCTGGGCGATTCGCCGTTGGTCGACCAACTGCTCGAGAGCAGCCGGGTGCCGGTGCTGTTCGGCCAGGGCCAGGCGCCGGAGCGGCATTCGGAACATTACCCGCGCTGGGAGCGGCGACTGATCGGCAAGCTCAAGCGGCTCGCCGGCGATCCGACCCAGGCGATTGGGCCGAGCCTGGAGGCGCTGCTCGACCAGGGCGGGAGCCCGGCGCAGCTGACCCTGCCGGCTGCGCTGCAGGATATCCGCCCGGCCGAGGGCGAGGCGCCGAGGGAGATCTGGCTGCTGGCCGCCTCGCTGGGCGGGCCCGAGGCGGTCAAGGAGTTCCTCGACGCCCTGCCGTCGGGACTGCCGGTCGGCTTCGTCTACGCCCAGCACATCGATCCCGCGTTCGAGTCGGCCCTGCCCAAGGCGGTCGGCCGGCACAGCCTGTGGCAGGTCGTTCCCGCCCGCCAGGGCGAACGGCTGCGCTGCGGCGAGGTGGTGGTGGCGCCGATTCGCCATGAGCTCGCCTTCGAGGCGGACGGCCAGCTGTGCATCCTCGACCGCCCCTGGCCCGAGCCCTACAGTCCGTCCATCGACCAACTGATGCTCAACCTGGCCCAGCAGTTCGGGCCTCGCTGCGGCACGATCGCCTTCAGCGGCATGGGCAGCGACGGCAGCGCCGCGGCCGCCTACTTCCGCCGTCAGGGCGGCGAGATCTGGACCCAGCGGGCCAACAGCTGCGCCTGCTCGAGCATGCCCGACAGCCTGCGCGAGGACGGTTACAGCCAGTTCAGCGGGGCGCCGCGCGAGCTGGCCGAGGCCCTGGTGCGGCGCCTGGCGGAAGCCTGCGCCGGGGACAACGAATGAGCCGCGTTGCCGCGTTCCCGCCAGCGGAGCCGCTGGCCAGCGTTTATCAGGACTACCCATGAGCCAAGCCGAAGCCAAACCGAACAGCGTCGCCAGCCTGACCGGCCTGCTGCTGCCGCTGACCGACCGGACCCTGCTGCTGCCCAACGCGGCGGTGGCCGAACTGATTCCCTATCGGGGCGTGCAGAGCAACCCCGAGCTGCCGGCCTGGCTGGTCGGCCTGGTCGCCTGGCGCGATCTGCGCCTGCCGCTGCTGTCCTTCGAGGCCGCCGCCGGCGGCAGCGCCCCGAAGCTCGGCGCGACGTCGCGGATCGCGGTGATCAACGCCATCGGCGGACGTCCCCAGGTGAAGTTCCTCGCCCTGCTGCTGCAGGGCATTCCGCGTTCGCTGAAGGTCGACAGCGGACTGCCGCGGGCCAACGCGCCGCTGGCGCCGCTGGAGCTGGCGGCGGTCGATCTGGGCGACGGCATCGCCAAGATCCCCGATCTGGAGCGGCTGGAGCAGAAGCTGGTGGACGCCGGGCTGATCTGAGGCCGTGAGGGCCCGTCCCTACAGATCCCCCCACAGCTGCTGGGCCACGCTCAGCGCCACCACCGGCGCGGTCTCCGTGCGCAGCACCCGCGGGCCGAGGCGGGCGGCCTGGAAGCCTGTAGCCCTGGCCTGATCGACTTCCTCCTCGTTCAGACCGCCTTCCGGGCCGATCAGGAACGCCAGGGAAGCGGGACGGGCGTGGCTGACCAGGGGCTCCGCCTGCGGATGCAGGACCAGTTTCAGCTCCGCCTCGGTTCGTGCCAGCCAGTCGGCCAGGGCGAGCGGTGCATGGATGCGCGGCAGGACCGAGCGGCCGCATTGCTCGCAGGCGCTGATCGCGATCTGCCGCCAGTGGGCCAGGCGCTTGTCGCTGCGCTCGTCGGAGAGGCGTACCTCGCAGCGCGCGCTGACGATCGGGGTGATCTCCGTTACCCCCAGCTCCGTGGCCTTCTGAATCGCCCAGTCCATGCGCTCGCCGCGCGACAGTCCTTGGCCCAGGTGCACGCGCAGGGGCGATTCGGGCAGGCCGTCCAGCCGCTCGTGCAGTTCCACCCGCACGCTTTTCTTACCCACCTCCACCAGCTCGCCGCGGAATTCGCCGCCGCTGCCGTCGAACAGCTGCACGGCATCGCCGGCGGCCAGGCGCAGCACCCGGCCGATGTAGTGGGCCTGGGCCTCCGGCAGATCGAGGCGGCCGAGGGCGAGAGGGGCGTCGATGAAGAAGCGGGACAGGCGCATCGGGAAATCCGGTCGGCAGAAAACGGCCTGCAAGCTTAACCGCTGGCGCCGGTGCGCTGTAGTGGCTTGCAACGGGCGGCGAATCCTGCGAAAAACCGCGCCGGCCCGCGTTGGGCGGCTGAAGAGAGGATGGGTGTGGCGATGTTCGAGATCCGACCGTGGAATCCCGAGGAATACCGGGCGCAGACCCGCAAGAGCAGCCTGGTCGTAGTGGCGATCTTCGCCGCGCTGGGAATGGGGCTGTCGAGTTTGGCGGTGGGGCTGTTCGGCTCGCCGGGTGGCGACAACCTCCTCTACAACCTCGGCGGGGTGGCCGCCGGGGCGCTGGTCACCGCCGCGATCCTGCGCGGCTACCTGAGCCGGCAGCCGTGGATGGCGGCGGCGCTGTACGGCTGGCAGCTCAAGCGCAGCCTGATGGGCGTCACCAACATCATGCACTGCGTCGAACAGGGCGTGGCCGCCGGCGACCCGCAGGCCATGCAGCTGCTGCGCTTCTACCACCTGGGCCTGACCCAGATGTACCAGCTCGACGGCAACTCCAGCGCCCTGAGCCAGATGGTCCCCGAGATCGACCGGCACAAGGCGGCGATGGAGGCGAAGGGGCTGGATACTGAGCAGACCCGCCTCTATCCCGGCTGGGCCGAGGAGGTGAAGAAGGCCTTCCCGGCGAAGAAAAAATAGCGGCCTCAGCCCGGATCGTGGAAGGTCGCCGGCGCGCCGGCCGGCAGTGCCACGCTGAGGCTGGCGCGGGTGGCCAGGTCGATGCCCTCGCTGGCGACGTCGGCGAGGAAGTCGATCTCGTCCTCGGTGATGACGTAGGGCGGCAGGAAATACACCACGCTGCCCAGCGGCCGCAGCAGCGCGCCGCGGCTCAGCGCGTGCTGGTAGACGGCGAGGCCGCGGCGCTCCTGCCAGGGATAGGGCGTCTTGCTCGCCTTGTCCTTGACCATCTCGATGGCCAGGGCCATGCCGGTCTGACGCACCTCGGCGACGTGCGGATGGTCCCTGAGATGTTCGGTGGCGCTGGCCATCCGTGCGGCCAGCGCCTTGTTCTTCTCGATGACGTCGTCGCCTTCGAAGATGTCCAGGGTCGCCAGGGCGGCGGCGCAGGCCAGCGGGTTGCCGGTGTAGGTGTGCGAGTGGAGGAAGGCGCGCAGGGTGGTGTAGTCGTCGTAGAACGCCTGGTAGACCGTGTCGGTGGTCAGCACCGCGGCCATCGGCAGGTAGCCGCCGGTCAGCGCCTTGGACAGCACCAGGAAGTCCGGGGCGATACCGGCCTGCTCGCAGGCGAACATCGTCCCGGTGCGGCCGAAGCCGACGGCGATCTCGTCGTGGATCAGGTGCACCCGGTAGCGGTCGCAGGCCTCGCGCAGCAGCTTGAGGTAGACCGGGTGGTACATGCGCATGCCGCCGGCGCCCTGGATCAGCGGCTCGACGATCACAGCGGCGATCTCCGCGTGGTGGTCGGCGAGGGTCTGCTCCATGTGGGCGAACATGGTCCGCGAGTGCTCCTCCCAGCTCACCCCTTCCGGGCGCAGGTAGCAGTCGGGGCTCTGCACCTTGAAGGTGTCGAGCAGCAGCGGCTTGTAGGTGTCGGTGAAGAGTGCCACGTCTCCCACCGACATGGCCGCCACCGTCTCGCCGTGGTAGCTGTTGGTCAGGGTGACGAAGCGCTTCTTGTCGCTCTGGCCGCAGTTGCGCCAGTAGTGGAAGCTCATCTTCAGCGCCACCTCGATGCCCGAGGAGCCGTTGTCGGCGTAGAACACCCGGGAAAGCCCTTCCGGGGTGAGCGCCACCAGGCGCTCGGACAGCTCCACCGCCGGCTGGTGGGTGAAGCCGGCGAGCATCACGTGCTCGAGGCTCTCCAGCTGGCCCTTGATCCGCGCGTTGATCCGTGGGTTGGCGTGGCCGAACACGTTGACCCACCAGGAACTGACCGCATCCAGGTAGCGCTTGCCGTCGAAGTCCTCCAGCCACACGCCTTCGCCCCGGCGGATGGGGATCAGCGGCAGGCGTTCGTGATCCTTCATCTGGGTACAGGGATGCCAGAGCACGGCGAGGTCGCGCTGCATCCAGTCGGCGTTTTGGCTCATGGGGAACTCTCCGGAAAACGATGCGCGAAGCCTAGCAGATCGGGTCCGTTCATGGCTGGCTGCCAGCATTTCGCTAGCGTATTCTCCGCGCCGCACGCAGGGGGCTGCGTAGCATCGTGCATGGGAGAGACTAGATGTTCCGGGCTTGGTTAAGGGTATCCGCGCTGGTGGGCGTGGGGCTGTTCAGCGCGCTGGCGCTGGGCAAGGACAAACAGCCGACGGCGATCGTCGTCGGCGGCGGGCTGGCCGGCCTTTCGGCCGCCTACGAACTGCAGCGCGACGGCTGGCAGGTCACCGTACTGGAGGCCGGGGCGGCCCCCGGCGGGCGCTCCGGGCTGGCCTCCAGGGAATGGGTTGGTAACGCCAGCACGCAGCCGCTGCTCAACGGTTACCTCGAGCGCTTCGGGCTCAAGACCCAGCCGGCGCCGGAGTACGTGCGCAATCCGGGCTATCTGATCGAGGGCAAGTACTTCAGCGCGGCCGATCTGGCGCAGGTGCAGCCGGCCACCGCCGAGGGACTGAAGCGCTTCGACAAGGCCCTCGACGAGCTGGCGGCGTCCATCGCCGACCCGCTGAATCCGGCGGCCGACCGCAAGCTGTTCGCCCTCGACCAGACCAACGTGGCGCGCTGGCTGGACGAGCTGAAGCTGCCGCCGACCGCGCGGTCGCTGGTGAATCAGCGTATCCGCACGCGCTACGACGAGCCCTCGCGCCTGTCGCTGCTCTACCTGGCCCAGCAGAGCCGGGTCTATCGCGGCCTCGCCGACGGCGACCTGCGCGCCGCCCGCCTGCCCGGCGGCAGCCGGAGCTTGGCCCAGGCCTTCGTCAAGCAGCTGAAGACGGTCAAGACCGGCGTGCGGGTCTCGGCCATCGCCCAGGATGCCAAGGGCGTCACGGTCGAGGCCGGAACCGAGGGCTACCAGGCCGACTACCTGGTGCTGGCCGTGCCGCTGCGCGCCCTGGAGCGCCTGCAGATCACCCCGGCCCTGCCGGAGCGCAACCGCGCGGCGCTGAAGGCTACCAGCTACGGCTGGCACGATCAGGTGTTGCTGAAGTTCAAGAGCCCGCTGTGGGACGGCAAGGCCGGCATGACCGGAGAGATCTTCAGCGACCAGGGGCTCGGCATGCTGTGGATCGAGCCGGCGCAGAAGGGGGCCACCCAGGTGCTGGTCAATCTGTCCGGCGACAACGCCCGGCTGCTGAAGTCGTTCGGCGACCGTCAGGTGGCCGACCAACTGCTGATCCGGTTGCACCAGTACTATCCCAAGGCCCGCGGTGCCTTCACCGGCTACGAGATCCGTCGCCACAGCGCCGATCCGGGACTCGCCGGCGCCTACCTGGCCTACGGTCCGGGGCAGATCAGCCGCTTCTGGCGGGTGTGGGAGCAGCCGCTGCAGCGCGTGGCCTTCGCCGGCGAGCATACCGACGCGCTCTATCCGGGCACCCTGGAAGGTGCCCTGCGCAGCGGCCAGCGCGCCGCCCGGCAGCTGCACGACCTGCACGCCGGCCCGGCGCCGCAGCCCGCGCAACCGGCCGCGCCGACCAAGACCGCCGGCGAGCCGGCCAGGGAAGCGGAGCCGGCCAAGCAAACCTTCTTCTCCCGCTTGTTCCGCTGAGCGCGAGCGGACTCCGGCCGCAGTGGCCGGAGTCCGGATTTCCCATCCCGCGGTCGAACCGACCGCTTTGCCAGCGATCGGATATTTCGATATTTCAAAGCGAAAAATTCCGCTTTTAATCGATATGTCAGACGTTAGTCTTTGTTAACAGCTTTCAAGGAACGTCGTACATGCAATGGCGTAACTCTTCCCTTCGTTTCGGTCTGGTCAGCGTCGTGTTGCACTGGCTGGTGGCACTGACGGTCTTCGGCATGTTCGGTCTCGGCCTGTGGATGCGCACCCTGGACTATTACAGCCCCTGGTACCGCACGGCCCCGGACATCCACAAGAGCGTCGGCATCCTGCTGCTGCTGGTGATGCTGCTGCGCCTGCTCTGGCGCTTCCTCAGCCCGCCGCCGGCGCCGCTGGCGAACCATGGCCCGCTGACCCGCCTGGGCAGCCGAGCCGGCCACGCCCTGCTGTACCTCGGCCTGTTCGCCCTGCTGGTCTCCGGCTACCTGATCTCCACGGCCGACGGCCGGCCGATCGAGGTGTTCGACTGGTTCCAGGTGCCGGCGCTGATCACCGGCATTCCCGACCAAGAGGATCTGGCCGGCGAAATCCACGAATACCTGGCCTGGGGACTGGTCGGCCTCGCCGTCGTCCATGCCCTGGCCGCCCTGAAGCACCATTTCATCGACCGTGATGCGACCCTGCGGCGGATGCTCGGGCGCACACCCCGCTAGCTCCAAGGAGTAACCCATGTTGAAGAAAACCCTCGCGACCCTCGCGCTGGGCTCGGCCCTGCTGAGCGCCGGTCAGGCCATGGCCGCCGACTACGTGATCGACAAGAAGGGCCAGCACGCCTTCGTCAATTTCAAGATCAGCCACCTGGGCTACAGCTGGCTGTACGGCACCTTCAAGGACTTCGACGGCAGCTTCAGCTTCGACGATGCCAAGCCGGAAGCGAGCAAGGTGGCCGTGAACCTGAAGACCGCCAGCGTCGACTCCAACCACGCCGAGCGCGACAAGCACCTGCGCAGCGCGGATTTCCTCAACGTGGACAAGCACCCGACCGCCTCCTTCGAGTCCACCAAGGTGGTCTCCACCGGCCAGGGCACCGCCGACATCACCGGCAACCTGACCCTGAACGGCGTGACCAAGCCGGTGGTGATCGCCGCCCGCTTCATCGGCGAGGGCAAGGACCCGTGGGGCGGCTACCGTGCCGGTTTCGAAGGCACCACCACCCTGGCGCTGAAGGATTTCGGCATCGACAAGATGGATCTCGGCCCGGCCTCCCAGACCGTGGACCTGATCATCTCCGTGGAAGGCGTTCGCCAGTAGGCCGCGCCCGCCGGTGCGCCCGTTCGGGCGCACCTTCCCCCGGTCGGATTCCCGACTCCTAGGCCGTGCGAGAACGGGACAGGCCCCGGGCTCTGGACGGCCGCAAGCGGCTTCTGCAGACTCTGGCGGCTCATTCCGTCGGTCGATTCCCGTGAACGAATTCCTGCTGCGTTACCGCTTCCGTCTGCTGCTGCTCGGCAGCGTCCTGCTGTGTCTGGTGCTGGGCTGGCCCGAGCCGCCGTTGTGGCTGAAGTGGGGCGCGCTGCTCGGCCTGCTGCTGGCCGGGATCAACACCCTGCGGCGCAAGCTCCTGCTGCGGCGGTTGGCGCTGCTGATCGGTTTGTTCAACCTCGCCCTGCTCGGTCTGGGCCAGCTGGTCGCCCTGCCGCGGGCGATGGGCGACGGCCTCGGTTCCATCGCCCTGTACATCCTGCTCGGCGCCACCCTGTTCCGCCGCGTCACCAGCGAGCGGCCGGTCACCGGCGAGCTGGTCTACGGGCTCTGCGCGCTCTACCTGCAGATCGCCCTGGCCTTCGCCTTCGCCTATCAGCTGGTCAGCGCCCTGGAGCCGGGCGCCCTGCGCGGGCCGGCCGGTCCGCTGATGCTGGACGATTTCGTCTATTACAGCCTGGCCACCCTGACCACCGTCGGTTACGGCGACATCCACGCCATCGCGCCGGCGGCGCGTCTGCTGGCCGGCACCGAGGCGGTGGTCGGGGTGATGTTCATCGCCTTGGCCGTGGCCCGCTGCGTGGCCCTGATGCAGGACGAGAACAGCAGTGGGGAGGATGTCTAGGCGGGCGAGCGAATCGTCGTCGGCTTCGGAAAGCCGGTCGCACAAAGCAAAACGCCGCCCAAGGGGCGGCGTTTCGTTTCGGCGGCTGGGCCTTACTTGTTGCGGGTCAGCAGCGCCGGCTTCTCGGTTTGGCCGCGGCCTTCCTTCTCCAGCTGTTCCAACTGCTCGGCGGTGGGCAGGCGCTCGCTGCGCGAAGGCTTGTGCAGGATCAACGGCTGGCTGGTGCGGCCGCTACGTACCGCCGGCTCGCGCAGAGGCGGCTCGTGCAGCGGGGCGCGCGCCGGATTGTCGCGTTGCCCGCGGTTCTTGCCGGGGTTGCCGTTCTGGTGGCCGCTGACCGGCTTGCCGGCGTTGCTGCGCGGCCCCGCCTGGTTGCTCTTGCCGCTGGGGCGGCGACCGCCATTGCCCGGCTTCTTGTTCTGATAGGGGCTGACGTACTCGACGCTGTTGCCGAAGTTGTCGTATTCGTCGTCGAGGAAGGCCTCCGGATCACGATCCGCCCGGGTCGGCATGGGCAGTTCGCCGGGCGCCAGCTGGATCACCGGCGGTTTGCTGCGGCCCTGGCGGCCCTGCTCCTGACCGTCGCGGCGCTGGCGCTGCTTGTCGCCGCCGTGCGCCGGGCGCTCGCCGCGGGCGTTCCTGGGCTTGTCGGCCTTGCCCGGCTTCGTCGGCTCTTCGCCCTTCTCGCTTTTGGCATTGCGTTCGCCGCGCGGCTGACGCTCCTTGCGCTCGCTGGGCAAATCCTTGCGGCCGCGGCCCTGGGGCTGGCGCGGCGGGCGTTCGCCGCTTTCGGCCGGGGTGGCCTCGACCACCTGGCTGGGGTCGAAGCCCATCCAGTCGCCGTCCGGGATGCGCTGCTTGGTCAGCCGTTCGATGGCCTTGAGCAGTTTCTCCTCGTCGGGGGCGACCAGCGAGATCGCCTCGCCGCTGCGTCCGGCGCGGCCGGTGCGGCCGATGCGGTGGACGTAGTCCTCCTCGACGTTGGGCAGCTCGTAGTTGACCACGTGGGGCAGCTGGTCGATGTCCAGGCCGCGGGCGGCGATGTCGGTGGCGACCATGACGCGGATGGCGTTGGCCTTGAAATCGGCCAGGGCTTTGGTGCGGGCGTTCTGGCTCTTGTTGCCGTGGATCGCCGCGGCCGGCAGGCCGTGCTTGTCCAGGTATTCGGCGAGGCGGTTGGCGCCGTGCTTGGTGCGGGTGAACACCAGCACCTGCTCCCAGGCGCCCTGGGTGATCAGGTGGGCGAGCAGGGCGCGCTTATGGCTCGCCTGCAGGCGGAAGATGCGCTGCTCGATGCGCTCCACCGTGGTGTTCGGCGGGGTGACCTCGATGCGCTCCGGGTTGTGCAGCAGCTTGGCGGCGAGGTCGGTGATGTCCTTGGAGAAGGTCGCCGAGAACAGCAGGTTCTGGCGCTGCGCCGGAAGTCTGGCGAGGACCTTCTTGACGTCGTGGATGAAGCCCATGTCGAGCATGCGGTCGGCTTCGTCGAGGACCAGGATCTCCACGCGGGACAGGTCGACGCTGTTCTGGCCGGCCAGGTCGAGCAGGCGGCCGGGACAGGCGACCAGCACGTCGACGCCCTTGGCCAGGGCCTGGACCTGCGGGTTCAGGCCGACGCCGCCGAAGATGCAGGCGCTGACCAGCGGCAGATCGCGGGCGTAGAGCTTGAAGCTGTCGTGCACCTGGGCCGCCAGTTCGCGGGTCGGTGTCAGTACCAGCACGCGCGGCTGGCGCGGGCCGTGGCGATGTTCCTGATCGGGGCGGCCGCCGGGGAAGAGCAGCTCGAGCACGGGGAGGGCGAAACCGCCGGTCTTGCCGGTGCCGGTCTGGGCGGCAACCATCAAATCGCGACCCTGCAACACGGCGGGGATGGCCCGCTGTTGCACGGGAGTGGGCTGGGCGTAGCCGGCGGCCTCGACGGCGCGGACTAAAGCCTCGGAGAGCCCGAGGGAAGCAAAGGACATGGGAAATCCTGTCTAGTTAGGGCGGGAGCCCGAGGGAACGATCGTGCCGGGCGTGAATCGCGTCGAGTGCGCGATCCCGACCGGTCTTTCCGGGCCACGGGAGGGCCGAGAAGCCGGGCGCAAGCCTGGCGGAAGCTGGGAGTATACCAGAGCTTGACGCCCGCGCAGATCCACTATGGCGTAACGGTGATTTGACGACAATTTCATGAATCGGCCGGGGGCGCCGGCCAGGGCCTGTCGGCCGAGGCGCTCGGGGGCTTTCCCCCAGGCGGAAAAAAGCCCTTCCCGGCGAGCCGGGAAGGGCGCGGTCCTGCCTTCAGCGCGGCAATTGGAGGTTGTTCCAGATCGCCAGGCTGGGCCCGGCCTGGTTCAGGGTGTAGAAGTGCAGGCCCGGCGCGCCGCCGGCCAGCAGGCGCTCGCACAGCTCGGTCACCACCTGCTCGCCGAAGGCCTGGATGCTCTCCAGGTCGTCGCCGTAGGCTTCCAGCTGCTTGCGCACCCAGCGCGGCAGCTCCGCGCCGCAGGCGTCGGAGAAGCGCGCCAGTTTACTGTAGTTGGTGATCGGCATGATGCCGGGAACGATCGGCTGGTCCACTCCCAGCTTGCGTACCCGTTCGACGAAGTGGAAATAGCTGTCCGCGTTGAAGAAGTACTGGGTGATGGCGCTGTCGGCGCCGGCCTTCATCTTGGCGGCGAAATGGGCGAGATCGTGCTCGAAGCTGCGTGCCTGCGGATGCATCTCCGGGTAGGCGGCGACTTCGATGTGGAAATGCTCGCCGGTCTCGCTGCGGATGAATTCGACCAGGTCGCTGGCGTGGCGCAGCTCGCCGTTGGCCAGGCCCATGCCCGAGGGCAGGTCGCCGCGCAGGGCGACGATGCGGCGGATGCCGGCGTCCTTGTAGGTGCTCAGCAGCTGGCGCAGCTCGGCCTTGCTGTCGCCGACGCAGGACAGGTGCGGCGCGGTCGGCACTTTCACCTCGCCGTCGAGCTGCAGCACGGTGTTCAGCGTGCGGTCGCGGGTCGAGCCGCCAGCACCGTAGGTGCAGGAGAAGAAATCGGGGCGGTAGCCGGCCAGTTGGCGGGCCACGGCCATCAGTTTTTCGTGGCCGGCTTCGGTCTTGGTCGGGAAGAACTCGAAGCTGTAGCGGCGTTCTTGGGACATGGAGTGGGTCCTTGAAAGCGTAGGGAGGGTTAGCCGCGACGCGGCGTAACCCGCCGGGGATGCCGGCAGGCATCCCCATTGCCGGCTTGATGGCCGGTCGGTGGGTTATGGCCGGCGCCCTAACCCATCCTACGATCAGTAACGATAGCTATCCGGCTTGAACGGGCCTTCCACGGCGACGCCGATGTACTCGGCCTGCTGACCGGTCAGGCGGGTGACCACGCCACCGAAGCCCTTGACCATCTCCAGCGCCACTTCCTCGTCGAGCTTCTTCGGCAGCACTTCCACGCTGATGCGCGCGGCCTTCTCGGCGGCCGGCAGGTCGGCGAATCCGGCACCGAACAGGTGGATCTGCGCCAGCACTTGGTTGGCGAAGGAGCCGTCCATGACCCGGCTCGGGTGGCCGGTGGCGTTGCCCAGGTTCACCAGGCGGCCCTCGGCGAGCAGGATCAGGTAGTCGTCGTTGAGCGGATCGAAGCCGTCCTTGCCGGTGCGGTGGATCTTGTGCACCTGCGGCTTGACCTCTTCCCAGGCCCAGTTGGCGCGCATGAAGGCGGTGTCGATCTCGCTGTCGAAGTGGCCGATGTTGCAGACCACGGCGCGCTTCTTCAGCGCCTTGAGCATGTTGGCGTCGCAGACGTTGACGTTGCCGGTGGTGGTGACGATCAGGTCGATCTTGCCCAGCAGTGCGCGGTCGATGCAGGCCTCGCTGCCGTCGTTGACGCCGTCGAGGTACGGGGAGACCACCTCGAAGCCGTCCATGCAGGCCTGCATGGCGCAGATCGGGTCGACTTCGCTGACCTTGACGATCATGCCTTCCTGGCGCAGCGACTGCGCCGAGCCCTTGCCCACGTCGCCGTAGCCGATCACCAGCGCCTGCTTGCCGGACAGCAGGTGGTCGGTGCCGCGCTTGATGGCGTCGTTGAGGCTGTGGCGGCAGCCGTACTTGTTGTCGTTCTTGCTCTTGGTCACCGAGTCGTTGACGTTGATCGCCGGGACCTTGAGGGTGCCGGCCTTGAGCATGTCGTACAGACGGTGCACGCCGGTGGTGGTTTCCTCGGTGATGCCGTGGACCTTCTCCAGCATCTGCGGGTATTTCTGGTGCAGGATCGCGGTCAGGTCGCCGCCGTCGTCCAGTACCATGTTGGCGTTCCACGGCTGGCCGTCCTTGAGGATGGTCTGCTCGATGCACCACTCGTACTCGGCTTCGGTCTCGCCCTTCCAGGCGAACACCGGGATGCCGGCGGCGGCGATGGCGGCGGCGGCCTGGTCCTGGGTGGAGAAGATGTTGCAGGAGGACCAGCGCACCTCGGCACCGAGGGCGACCAGGGTCTCGATCAGCACCGCGGTCTGGATGGTCATGTGGATGCAGCCGAGGATCTTGGCGCCGGCCAGCGGTTGTTCCGCGGCGTACTTGCGGCGCAGGCCCATCAGTGCCGGCATCTCGGATTCGGCGATGATGATTTCCTTGCGGCCCCAGTCGGCCAGGGAAATGTCGGCGACCTTGTAATCGGTGAAAGCGGCAGGCGTCATGACAGCGCTCATTGAAGAGTGTCTCCATTCGTAGTGTGTGCGAATGGGCGCCGTTGATGCGTTGACAGGAGCCGCGGAGCAGCCCCTGGGTTCACGCCCCGATCGAGCCTGACAGGTGGATACCTGCTGCAGCGCCCCTCGAGCGGGTGGCGGGCACGGCCGAGCGGAGTCGGTCGCGAAAATTCCGGCGATTATAGCCGCCTCCGCCGGCGAGCCCAAGTGGGGTTGTTCGTCTGCCTGGCCGACCCAGCCGTTGCGGGTTGGTAATGGCGGGCGCTGGGAGGATAATCACGGCCTTTCGCTAGCAACCCGTGTGACTTATGAACCTCAAACCGTTTTTGCTGGGCATCGCCACACTCGCCCTGGTCGCCTGTAACGGGGTGGATCCCAACTCGCCGCTGGGCAAGCGCCAGGCGATCTTCAAACAGATGCTGCACACCAGCGAGGATCTCGGCGGCATGCTGCGCGGCCGGCTGGTCTTCGACGAGCAGCGCTTCGTCGACGGTGCGGTCAAGCTCGACCAGTTGTCCCACGAGCCCTGGCAGCACTTCCCGCAGGTCAAGGAAAAGGACGACACCAGCGCCCGCGACGAGGTCTGGCAGCGTCAGGAGCGCTTCCAGCAACTGGCCCGCGAGCTGGAGCAGAACACCGCGGCCCTGGTCGCCGCGACCGCCAACCGCCCGCTCGATCCCAGGGTCCTGGAGCCGCAGGTGAAGCGCGTGGAGGACTCCTGCGAGAGCTGCCACCACGAGTTCCGCGCCTACTGAGCCTTGCGGGGGCGAGTCGCCTCGCCCCCTGAGGGCCGCTCAGGCGTGGCCTAGCGTGCTCTTGGCCGCCTGTAGGGCGGCGCGGGCCCAGGCCCGGGCGCCGAGCCGGGCCTGACACCGGTCGTTGGGGATCTCGATGCTCACCGGCAGATCCTCCGGCAGGTTGCGCCAGATGCCCGGCAGGTCGATGGCGCCTTCGCCCGGCAGCAGCCGTTCGCCGCGGGCGGCCTGGCGCAGTCCCTCGCGGTTGTCCGGGCGTTCGGCCGGGCCGTCGCAGAGCTGCGCGTAGTGCAGCCATTGCCGGGGAATCCGCTGCAGCTGCGCGGGATCGCCGGCCGAGCGGTCGAAGTTCAGGGCGTCGACCAGGATGCCGCCGTTGTTCCGGTCGGCCCGGCGACGATGCGCAGGGCGCTGTCCAGGTCGGGCACCGCGGTCCAGGGCATGAACTCCAGGTCGGCGCTGAGGCCGTAGGGACGCAGGGCGTCGCAGAGCCGGGCGTAATGCTCGACCAGCCGCTCTTCCTCGGGATCGTCGCCGACCACCAGCACCGCCTTGGCGCCCAGTTGCGCGCCGACCTCGAAGAAGGCCCGGTAGTCCGCCGGATCGAAGGCCGGGCCCAGGCGGATCAGCTCCAGATCGAAGATCTTCACCCCCGTATCCTTCATCCAGGCCAGGGTTTCGCGCAGCATGGCCCGATCCTCCATCAGCGGGTAGGCGACGCCGCTGGGGGCCGTCGGCAGCAGGCGCACGCCGACCTGGTCGTAGCCGGCGCCGGCCGCCAGCTCGACCATCTGCGGCGGATTCAGGTGCAGGGCGGCCAACTGGGCGAGCGAGTAGCTTGGCTTCATCTGCGGGTTCTCCTTGTTGTTATGTGTGGCCGATCACTGGCCTCGGGCAAGACCCTGTCCGCCCGCGGGGCGGGACAGGGGAAGCGGATCTAGGCGCCGCCGACGCCCTCGATCACCCGACCGCTGCCGCCGCATTCCGGGCAGGGCTTGCCGTCGGTCAGGCCGCTACCCTTGCAGGCCCGGCAGATCTGCTCGCCGGTGCCGGGCGTGCCGGGTGGCGCCTGGTCGCCCGGGTTCAGGGGCGGTTCGGGATGCTGGATATCGCTCATGTTCGCCTCGCCGTTCGCTGGGGGATGCCAGGGTCAGACTGCGCGATCCGCGAGGATGCGCCGGACGTTCGTCCGATCGCGCCGGGCCCGGCGATGCCTAGCGATTGGCGGCCTGGGCGGACTTGATCAGATAGGTGCCGATCTCGCTCTCGAACTTCTTCCACGCCGGCTTCATGGCCTCGCGCCATCTGTCCCGCTCTTCCGGGGTCAGCTCGATGATCTCGCTGGTGCCGGCGTCGAGGATGTGCTGCTTGGCTTCCTGATTCAGGGCTTCGGCCTGCCGGTTCACCTCGACGCTGACCTCGGTGCTGATCTTCAGCAGCTCGTCGCGCACGTCGTCCGGCAGCGAGTTCCAGAACGCCGTGTTGGTGATCAGCATGTAGTCCAGCAGGCCGTGGTTGGTTTCGGTGATGTAGGGCTGCACCTCGTGCATCTTCTGCGAGTAGATGTTCGAGTAGGGGTTCTCGGCGCCGTCCACCACGCCGCTGCTGAGGCTCTGGTAGACCTTGGCGAAGCTCATGGGGCGCGGCTTGGCATGCAGCGCGCGGAACTGCTCCTCCAGCACCTGCGAGGTCTGCACGCGGAACTTCAGGCCCCGGGCGTCATCCGGTTCGCGCAGCGGGCGGTTCGCCGACAGCTGCTTCATGCCGTTGTGCCAGTAGGCGAGGCCGGTGATGCCCTGCCACTTCATCGAGCGCAGCAGGCTGCGCCCGACCGGCCCGGACTGGAAACGGTCCACCGCGGCCATGTCGTTGAACAGGAACGGCAGGTCGAAGAGCTTGATCGACTTGGAGTAGGGCTCGAAGTTGCCCATCGACGGGGCGATGAGCTGCACGTCGCCGCGCAGCAGCGCCTCCATCTCCTCGTCTTCGCCGAACAGCGAGGAGTTGGGATAGACCTCGACCTTGACCCTGCCGGGGAGGCGCTCCTCGACGAGCGTCTTGAACAGCAGCGCGCCCTGACCCTTGGGCGTGTGCTCGGCGACCACGTGGGAGAACTTGATGACGATCGGGCCGTCGATGGCCTCGCCGGCCCGGAGCGGACCGGCGAGGGCGATGGACAGCAGGCAGACGAGCGCTCTGACAGTCAGCTTGAACATGGCGCTTTCCTCGTTTCAGCTCGTGGAAAGGACGGCCGGTCGGCAGGGTGAGCCTGAGCAGCACAGCCTGCTCAAGTCTAGGCGCATTCGGCTGGCTGGCTCCATGGCAAAGCGCGACATAAAGCTGTCGCTTATGTCTCGTCCTCCGGCGAGCCTCCGCCGTCGAAGTTCAGGCCGTGCTTGCGCAGCTTGTCGTGCAGGGTCTTGCGCGGGATGCCGAGGGCCTCGGCCAGGCTGCGCAGGGAGCCGTGCGGGCGCGCCAGCTCGGCGGCGATCAGCGCGCGCTCGAAGGCCTCCACGTGTTCGTTGAGCGAGCCGCCGGAGGGGAGTTCGGCGGCCGCCGGCTGGCCCGGCGCCGGGCCGAGGCCGAGTTCGAGGCCGAGGGCGAAGCGTTCGGCGGCGTTCTGCAGTTCGCGCACGTTGCCCGGCCAGCTGTGCGCCATGAGCTGGGCGCACTGCGTCGGCTCCAGGCTGCGTGCGGGCAGTCCGTGGCGGGCGCTGGCGGCGCCGGCGTAGTACTGGAACAGCTGCAGGATGTCCTCGCCGCGCTCGCGCAGCGGCGGAATGTGCAGCGGCGCGACGTTCAGCCGGTAGTAGAGGTCGGCGCGGAAGCGGCCCTGGTCGGCGGCCTGGCGCAGGTCCTCCTTGGTCGCGGCGATGATCCGGATGTCCAGCGGGATCAACTGGTTCGAGCCCATCCGCTCGACCACCCGCTCCTGCAGCAGGCGCAGCAGCTTGACCTGCACGTCGAGGCTCATGCTCTCGATCTCGTCGAGGAACAGGGTGCCGCCGTTGGCGAACTCGAACTTGCCGATGCGGCGCTTCTGCGCGCCGGTGAAGGCGCCGGCCTCGTGGCCGAACAGCTCGCTCTCCACCACCGACTCGGCCAGGGCGCCGGCGTTGATGGCGACGAAGGGGCCGTCGCGGCGGCCCGACAGGTCGTGCAGGGCGCGCGCCACCACTTCCTTGCCGGCGCCGGTCTCGCCGACGATCAGTACGTCGGCGTTGGTCGCGGCGAGGGCGCCGATCTGCTCGCGCAGGCGCTGGATCGCCGGCGACTGGCCGAGCAGGCGGGCGGCCAGTTCCCTGCGGTCGGCCAGGGCCAGGCGCAGGCTGCGGTTGTCCAGCACCAGGCGCCGGCGGTCGAGGGCGCGGCGCACGCTGTCCAGCAGCGTGTCGCTGGCGAAGGGCTTCTCCAGGAAGTCGTAGGCGCCGGCGCGCATGGCCTGCACCGCCAGCGGCACGTCGCCGTGGCCGGTGATGAGGATCACCGGCAGTTCGGCATCGAGCGCCTTGAGCTGTTCGAGCAACTGCAGGCCGTCGAGTCCGGGCATGCGGATGTCGCTGACCACCACGCCGGGCCAGTCGCGGCCCAGCTGCTCGACCACGCCGTGGGCGTCGGCCCGGGTGACGACCTTAAGGCCGGCCAGATCGAGGGTCTGGCACAGCGCCTGGCGCAGGTGCGGATCGTCGTCGATCAGCAGCACCTGGGTGTGGGCATCGAGAGTCATGGATGATGATCCTCCGCGGTCTGGGTGCCTACCGCGCTGGCGGCCGGCAACAGATTGAGGGTGACCAGCGCGCCGCCTTCCGGGGCGTTGGCCAGCAGCAGCTCGCCGCCCAGGGGCTGGATCAGGCTGTCGCAGATGGCCAGGCCGAGGCCGAGGCCGCGGGCGGTGGTCTTGGTGCTGAAGAAGGGTTCGCGGGCGCGTTCCAGCGCTTCCCGGCTGAAGCCCAGGCCGTTGTCGCGCAGGCTCAGACTGATGCGCCCGTCCTCAAGGCGCTGCGCGCTCAGCCAGATGCGCCGGGGCGGGCCTTTTTCCGCCAGGGCGTCGAGGGCGTTGGCCAGCAGGTTGCCGAGCACCTGGCGCAGGCGCGTCTCGCCGGCCTGGACCCACAGGGTGGCGTCCGGCAGGTCGCGGATCAGCTCCACCTCCAGCTGCCGGCGGCGGGTGGCCAGCAGGGCCAGGGCATCCTCCAGCGCCGGCTGCAGGGCGACCGTCTCCGGGGCCTTGCGGTCGCGCCGGGCGAAGGCCTTGAGATGGGCGATGATCGAGGCCATGCGTTCGGTCAGCTGGCTGATCAGCCGGAGGTTGGCGCGGGCCTCGTCGAGCCGGCCGTGGTCGAGCAGCACGCAGGCGTTGTCGGCGTAGCTGCGGATCGCGCCGAGCGGCTGGTTGAGCTCGTGGCTGATGCTCGCGCTCATGGTGCCGAGGGCCGACAGCTTGCCGGCCTGAACCAGGTCGTCCTGGGCGCGGACCAGCTCCTGCTGGGCCTGTTCGCGCTCCAGCACCTCCCGCTTCAGCAGCTGGTTGAGGTCCTCCAGGTCCTGGGTGCGTGCCTGCACGCGGCTCTCCAGCTCCTGGCGGGTGCGGCTGGCCAGGGCGATGCGTTCCAGGTAGTGGCGCCGGCGCAGCAGCAGAAGGCCGAGCAGCAGCATCAGCACCAGCAGCACCGCCGCACCGATGATCAGGACGCTGTGCACCTGGCGTTCGAGCAGGTTGCGCGGGGCGAGGATCCTCACCGTCCAGCCGGTCTCCTCGAGCTTCTGCTGCTGAATCAGCCAGTCCTTCGGGTTCAGCTCCAGGGGCTGGGGATCGCGGGTGGGGTAGGGGCGGTTGGCGGCGATCTCGGCCAGTTCGCCGGGGTGCAGCGACCGGGTGGCGCGGAAGCGCCAGTCGGAATGGGAGGTGAGGATCACCACGCCGTGGGCGTCGGTGACCAGCAGGCGCTCCGGAGTGTTGCCCCAGAGCTGCTCGGTACGGTCCAGGTCGACCTTGACCACCAGCACGCCGAGGATCTCGCCGCCCTCGCGCACCGGCGCGGCGAAATAGATGCCGCGCTTGCCGGAGGTGGAGCCGAGGCCGAAGAACTGGGTCCTGCGGCCGGCCATGGCCTCGGTGAAGTAGGGGCGGAAGGAGAAGTTGCGGCCGATGAAGCTGTCCTTCCGGTCCCAGTTGGAGGCGGCCAGGGTGCGCCCTTCGGCATTCATCAGGTAGAGGGTGTCGGCGCCGGTGCGCTCGCGGATTTCCTGCAGCAGGCGGTTGGCCCGCTCCACTGCCTCGGTCTGCTGGGGCTGGCGCAGGACGTCGTCGAGCGCCGGCAGGTCGCCGAGAATCTGCGGCAGCACCTCGTAGCGACGCAGGGTGCCGAGCAGGTTGGCGACGTACAGGTCGAGGGTCTGGCGGTTCTGCTGGAGGAGCTCGCCGAGGTAGTAGCGCTCGGCCAACTGCTGCAGCGGCCAGAGCAGCGGCGCCAGCAGCAGGGCCAGCAGCGCCAGGCTGCGCCAGCGCGGGCGGTAGAGGAGGGCGGGCAAGGACATGACGCGGGAACTCGGACAACTGGGCGCCTAGGTTGGCGGGATAGCGCACGGCGATCAAGCGCCGGCGCCTTCGGTAGCCGCGACCGCCCGTCACACCGGAGCGAACCTGCAGCGCAGCGGGCTGCCGAACCATGGGCCTCAGTCTAATCCCTATGGAGGGCCTTTCGATGAAACTGCTCTATCCCGCCATGTTTGTGTCAGCCCTGCTGATCCTGCCGGCTTTCGCCGAGAGCGGCGGTTCCGCGACGAGCGGATCGTCGAGTACGCAGACGGACCAGTCCCCGCGACACCAGAGCTCGGACAGCAAGGGCCAGATGCCGCGTCGGGAGGCCTCCCCCGATACGCGCGAGACCCGGCCGCAGACCTTCGACGATTCCGATGAGCCGCAGGTCGAGCCCGGCATGGACCAGGACGAGCAGACGCCCTACGACGACGAGGAGGAGGAGTCCGGGCGCGGCGCGCCGGGCACGCCCTCGGGCAGCACCGGAACCTACCGTCGGGCTCCGGTTCCGGAGGACATGGAGTGAGCTGAAGGCGCGCCGGCGGCAGGGACGTCGCCGGGGTTTGGCAATGACCTACGCGCTTTTCTCCCGGGGGGATTGCCGGCAAGCTGGCGGTCCGTTCCGCGTTGCATAGGCCGTTCCCTTGGATATCAAGCAGTTGAAATTCCTCGTCGCCCTCGAGCAGACCCGGCACTTCGGCCAGGCGGCGGCGCTCTGCCATGTGACCCAGCCGACCCTGTCGATGCGCATCCGCGATCTGGAGGAGGAGCTGGGGCTGGAGCTGATCCGCCGCAGCCAGCGCTTCGAGGGCTTCAGCGAGGCCGGTCTGCGCGTCCTGGCCTGGGCCCGCAGCCTGCTGGCGGCCGAGGACGGCCTCTACGCCGAGGCTGCCGCCTGTCGCGGCCAACTGGTGGGCACCCTGCGCTTCGGCGTGGTGCCCCTGGCCGGCTTCGACCCCTTGCAACTGGTCAGGCTGTTCTCCGAGCAGCATCCCCAGCTGCGCTTCCAGCTCACCGTCCTCAGCAGCGACCAGATCGTCGAGCAGCTCGGGCGCAACCAGCTCGACCTGGGCCTCTCCTATCTGGAGCGGCTCGACCGCGAGCGCTTCGACGTGCACCTGCTGGCGCCGACCCGCATGGGCCTGTTGCACGACCGGCGCCACTTCCGCTTCGAGCAGCCGGTGCTGGGCTGGGAGACCCTGGTCGAGCTGCCCCTGGGGCTGCTGTCGACCGGCATGCACTTCCGCCAGTCCATCGACCACGGCTTTCGCAGCCGCGGTCTGGCGCCGCAGCCGCGCCTGGAGACGGACGCCGTGCACATCCTGCTGCAGGCCGTCAGCGCCGGCCTGTGCTGTGGCATAGTGCCATTTGAAAGCGGTTTCGAGCGGCTAACCGAGCATCTGGCGATGGTTCCCATCGGCGAGGCCCGTACCCTGGGGCCGCTGGGTTTGATCGTGCGCCGCAGCGCGCCGCGCTCGGCTTTGGCCGAGGCCTGTTTCAGTGCGGCGCAGGACCTCTGCCGGCTGCAGGATTGACCGATGCCTACAGGGGACGCGGTTCAAGGCGTTTGATAGATGGCATCGATTGCAGAATTGCCACTATCGATTAGTCGCTTCGCTTTCATCGGCCTACACTTTTCAGCGTCGAACCGTCGCAGTGAGTGTTCCGCTCATGTCCCATCGCTTCAGCCCCCATGAGGACCCAGCTCGACCGGGTCACGAGAGACCGGGTCGCGACAGACCGGGGCACGCTCGACCGGGTCACGAGGGACCGGGTCACGATGGGGCGGAGCGCAGCGCCGCCACCCGCGACTACCGGTACCGCGAGCTCGCCGTTGCCGGGCCGGCCGTGGAAACCGCGCTGGCCGCCGAATGTGCGCTGGCCATCAGCTACAACGGTATCGGCCATGCGGTGATGATGGTCTCGCCCGAGGCGCTGGAAGACTTCGCAGTCGGTTTCAGCCTGAGTGCCGGCATCATCGACGGTATCGATGATGTCTACGATCTCCGGCTCATCCAGGCCGGCGATGCCTGGCAGGCCGAGGTGCAGATCGCCAGTCGCGCCTTCTGGCGGCTCAAGGAGGAACGCCGCCAACTGGCCGGCTCCAGCGGCTGCGGGGTCTGCGGCGTCGCCGCCCTGGAGCAGGCCCTGCCGCAACTGGCGGTGCTCGAACCCGTCCCGCTGCCGCCGGCGGCTCACCTGTACCAACTGCGCGAACGCATCGCCCAGGCTCAGCGCCTGGCGCGCCACAGCGGTGCCCTGCATGCCGCGGTATTCGTCGACGAAACCGGCACGATCCGCCTGTGCCGCGAGGACATCGGCCGGCACAACGCACTGGACAAGCTGATCGGCGCGCTGCTGGGCGAAGGCCTGGACGGCAGCCGCGGCTTCGCCGCGGTCACCAGCCGCTGCGGGCTGGAGCTGCTGCACAAGGCGGTGCGCGCCGGCATCGGCACGCTGGTCAGCCTGTCGGCTCCCACTTCGCTCACCGTGGACTGGGCGCGCCGGCACCGCCTCAATCTGATCCATTTGCCCCATCACAGCCCGCCCCGGGTCTACAGCCCAGCCCCCGCCGAAGCATGAATCCAAGCGTGCGGAGCGTTCCCGGCCGCCGTGAAGCCGGGGATCGGTGTACCTATGCGCATGCCGTCATGCGCCTGTTCAGGAGATAGTCATGGAACTCGGCAGAAGACAGTTCTTCAAGCTATGTACTGTCGGAGCGGCCGGTGCGACCGCTGCAACCCTCGGTTTCGCTCCCGGCATCGCCAACGCCACCCAGCCGCGCCAGTACAAGCTGCTGCGCGCCAGGGAAACCCGCAACAATTGCACCTACTGCTCGGTGGGCTGCGGGATTCTGATGTACAGCCTCGGCGACGGGGCGAAGAACGCCAAGTCGAGCATCTTCCACATCGAGGGCGACCCGGACCATCCGGTCAGCCGCGGCTCGCTGTGCCCCAAGGGCGCCGGACTGCTCGACTACATTCACAGCGACCAGCGCCTGAAGTACCCGGAATACCGCGCCCCGGGTTCCAACAAGTGGCAGCGAATCAGTTGGGAAGAGGCCATCGAGCGCATCGCCCGGCTGATCAAGGACGACCGCGACGCCAACTTCATCGAGAAGAACGAGAAGGGCGTGACCGTCAATCGCTGGCTGTCCACCGCCATGCTGGCCTCCTCCGCCGCCTCCAACGAAACCGGCATCCTCGACTTCTATTTCGCCCGCGCCCTGGGGATCGTCGGCCTGGACTGCCAGGCCCGCCTGTGCCACGGCCCGACCGTGTCGGCCCTGGTGCCGAGCTTTGGCCGCGGCGCCATGACCAACAACTGGGTCGACATCAAGAACGCCAACGTGGTGCTGGTGATGGGCGGCAACCCCGCCGAGGCCCACCCGGTCGGCTTCAAGTGGGCGATCGAGGCCAAGGTGCGCAACGGTGCCAAGCTGATCGTGGTCGACCCGCGCTTCAACCGCAGCGCCGCGGTGGCCGACCTGTACTCGCCGATCCGCGCCGGCTCCGACGTGGCCTTCCTGATGGGGGTGGTCAACTATCTGCTGAGCAACGACCGGATCCAGCACGAGTACGTCAGGCACTACACTAACGCCAGCTTGATCGTGCGCGAGGATTTCGGCTTCGACGAGGGCTTGTTCAGCGGCTACGACGAGGCCGCCAGGAAGTACGACAAGAGCTCTTGGACCTACGAGCTGGACGGCGACGGCTTCGCCAGGCGCGACCTTTCCCTGGCGCACCCGCGCTGCGTGTTCCAGTTGCTGAAGCAGCACGTCAGCCGCTACACCCCCGAGAGGGTCACGCAGATCTGCGGCACGCCCAAGGACGACTTCCTGGAAATCTGCCGCATCCTCGGCGAGACCAGCGCACCGGACCGGACCGCCACCTTCCTCTACGCCCTGGGCTGGACCCAGCACACCAGTGGCGCGCAGATGATCCGCGGCGCCGCCATGATCCAGCTGCTCCTGGGCAACATCGGTATGAGCGGCGGTGGCATCAACGCCCTGCGCGGTCATTCCAACATCCAGGGCTACACCGACCTGGGCCTGCTCTCGACCCGCCTGCCGGGCTACATGAATCTGCCCACCGACCAGCAGACGGACCTCGCGACCTATCTGGCGCAGAGCACGCCCAAGGCGCTGCTGCCCGAGCAGATCAACTACTACAAGAACACGCCGAAGTTCTTCGTCAGCCTGATGAAGGATCTCTGGGGCGACAAGGCCACCCGCGAGAACGGCTGGGGTTTTGACTGGCTGCCGAAATGGGACCGCCCGTACGACATGCTGGCCGTCCAGGACCTGATGAACGAGGGCAGGATCAACGGTTACATCGTCCAGGGCTTCAACCCGCTCGCCGCCATGCCGGACAAGAACAAGGGCGTCGAGGCCCTATCCAGGCTGAAGTGGATGGTGGTGATCGACCCGCTGGCCACCGAGACCTCCACCTTCTGGCAGAACCACGGCGAGCCCAACGACGTCGATCCCGCGAAGATCCGCACGGAAGTCTTCCGCCTGCCGTCCTCCTGCTTCGCCGAGGAGAACGGCGCCATCGTCAACTCCGGCCGCTGGCTGCAATGGCACTACGCCGGGGCCGAGCCGCCGGGCGAGGCCTGGCACGACGGCAAGATCATCGGCCACCTGTTCATGAAGGTCCGCGAGCTGTACCAGCGCGAGGGCGGCGTCTGCCCCGAGCCGATCCTCAACCTCAACTGGAACTTCCGGCGGCCGCTCGATCCGGAGCCGGAGGAGGTGGCCAAGCGCGCCAACGGCTACGCCCTGGCCGATCTCTACGACGACGGCGGCAAGCTGGTGGCGCGCAAGGGCGAACTGCTCGGCGACTTCTCCCTACTGCGCGACGACGGCAGCACTTCCAGCTACTGCTGGGTGTTCGCCGGCTCCTGGACCGAGGCCGGCAACCAGATGGCCCGTCGCGACAACGCCGACACCGGCCTCGGCTGCACCCCGGGCTGGGCCTTCGCCTGGCCGCAGAACCGGCGCATCCTCTACAACCGGGCCTCGGCCGACCCGCAGGGCCAGCCCTGGGACCCGGCGCGGCGCATCCTCGAGTGGAACGGCAGCCGCTGGGTCGGCAGCGACGTCGCCGACTTCGGCGCCAGCGTGCCGCCGGGCAGCGCCACCGCGCCCTTCATCATGCTGCCCGAAGGTCTGGGCCGGCTGTTCTCAACCGGCGCCCTCAACGAGGGGCCGTTCCCCGAGCATTACGAGCCGATCGAGTCGCCCCTGGCGGCCAACCCGCTGCATCCGAAGGTCAGCCAGAACCCGACCGTGCGCCTCTACGAGCGCGATCGCGCGCGCATGGGCTCGCGGGACGAGTTCCCCTACGTGGCGACCACCTACTCGATCACCGAGCTGTTCCGCCACTGGACCAAGCATTCGCGGCTGAACGCCATCATCCAGCCCGAGCAGTTCGTCGAGATCGGCGAGAAGCTGGCGGCGGAGAAGGGCATCCGCGCCGGCGACATCGTCAAGGTCACCACCAAGCGCGGCTACATCAAGGCCAAGGCGGTGGTCACCAAGCGCATCAAGGCTCTCCAGGTGGACGGTCAGGAAATCCAGCAGGTTGGCATTCCCTGTCACTGGGGCTTCGAGGGCACCACGCGCAAGGGCTTCCTGGCCAATACCCTGACCCCGGGGGTGGGCGACGCCAACAGCCAGACGCCGGAATACAAGGCCTTCCTCGTGAACGTTGAAAAGGTGTGACGGAGCGACCCCATGTCCATGCAATCCCAAGACATCATCAAGCGCTCCGCCACCAGCTCGCTGACGCCGCCGCCCCACGCCCGCGACAAGAGGGCGGAAGTGGCCAAGCTGATCGACGTGACCACCTGCATCGGCTGCAAGGCCTGCCAGGTGGCCTGCTCCGAGTGGAACGACATCCGTGACGAGGTCGGCGAGAACCACGGCGTCTACGACAACCCGCGCGATCTGTCGCCGGACACCTGGACGCTGATGCGCTTCGACGAGTACGAGAACGACGAAACCGGCAGGCTGGAATGGCTGATCCGCAAGGACGGCTGCATGCACTGCGCCGACCCGGGCTGCCTCAAGGCCTGCCCGCAGCCGGGCGCGATCGTGCAGTACGCCAACGGCATCGTCGACTTCCAGTCCGAGCACTGCATCGGTTGCGGCTACTGCGTGGCCGGCTGTCCGTTCGACGTGCCGCGGATTTCGAAGAAGGACAACAAGGCCTACAAGTGCACGCTCTGTTCGGACCGCGTCGCGGTGGGCCAGGAGCCGGCCTGCGCCAAGACCTGCCCGACCGGCGCCATCCGCTTCGGCAGCAAGGAAGACATGCTGCACTACGCCGGCGAGCGCGTCGAAGAACTCAAGGGCCGCGGCTTCGCCGGCGCCGGCCTCTACGACCCGCAGGGCGTCGGCGGCACCCATGTGATGTACGTGCTGCAGCACGCCGACAAGCCCGAGCTGTACCACAAGCTGCCGAAGGACCCGCGCATCAGCGCGGCGGTGCGCGGCTGGAAGGGCTGGATGAAGCCGGTGGCCGCGGCGGCCTTCCTGGCCACCCTGGCCGGGACCCTCTTCCACTACGTGGGAGTGGGGCCGCTGACCGCCGACGAAGACGCCGACGACCACGAGAAAGAGCTGGAGGAACGGGCATGAGCGGCAAGAAAGAAATGATCCTGCGCACCCACTTTTCCGAGCGCATCTGTCACTGGTTCATGGTGATCTGCTTCTTCCTGGCGGCGCTGTCGGGGCTGTCCTGGGTCTTCCCCTCGCTGAACTGGCTCAACGGCGTGCTGGGCGGGCCGCAACTGGCGAGAATCCTCCACCCGTTTCTCGGCATAGCGGTGTTCTTGGCGCTGATGTTCCTGTTCGTGCGCCTGGTCAGGTACAACATTCCGGACCGCGACGATCTGAGCTGGTTCGCCAACGTCAAGGACGTGCTGCTGGGCCGCCACAACAAGGCGCTGAAGGTCGGCAAGTACAACGCCGGGCAGAAGGTGCTGTTCTGGGGCATCATGGGGTTGATCACGCTGCTGCTGATCAGTGGCCTCGCCATCTGGCGCGCCTACTTCGCCGAGTACTTCCCGATTCCGGTCCTGCGCCTGGGCATGCTGTTGCACTCGCTGGCCGGCATCTGCCTGATCCTGCTGATCATCGGTCACGCCTACATGGGCTTCTGGGTCAAGGGCTCGATCGGCGGCATGGTCACCGGCTACGTGTCCAGGGCCTGGGCCAGATCCCACCACGAGCGCTGGTATCGCCAGATCGCCAGCAAGCCGACCAGGGACGGTGGCAGCAAATGAGCAACAGCATCAAGCTGACCCCCCTGGAAACGCCCGGCGGCGGTATCGACCGGATCGAGCCGCTGCTGCTGCCGAAGCTGGACGGCCTCTACCGGCGGCGCGCCGAGCGCCTGCGCCAGTTGGCCGACGGGCACGCCATGGCCGACTACCTGGACTTCGCCGCCCGGGTGGCCGAGGCCCAGCAGCACCTGCTCGATACCCGTCCGCTGTCCTCGATGCTGGCCGCCGGTCTGGCCCGGCGCCTGGGCGGCGACCAGCCGCCTCTGGCCTGCACCGACCTGCCGCGCGATCCCTATTGGCGGCAGTTGCTGCAGGGCCTGCTCGAATTGCTGGTGGAGGGCTCGACGCCGCTGGTCCAGGGCACCCTGGCGGATCTGCGCGGCGCCGATGCTTCCCGCCTGGAGATACTCGCCGATGCCCTGCTGGCCGGCGACTACGCCCGGGTCGGCAGCGGCCGCGCGCTGTTCCTCTGGGCGGCGCTGTCGCTGTACTGGACGCAATTGGCGGCGCATCTGCCGGCCAGCGGCAAGGCCGGCCTTGGCGAGCAGCGCCAGTTCTGCCCGGTGTGCGCCAGCGCGCCGGTGGCCAGCGTGGTTCTCGGCGACGCCCAGGGCGGCCTGCGCTACCTGCACTGCAGTCTGTGCGAAAGCCGCTGGCATCTGGTGCGGGTCAAGTGCAGCAACTGCGAGCAGACCGGCCAGCTGGACTACTGGTCGCTGGACAGCGAGCGGGCGGCGATCAAGGCGGAAAGCTGCGGCGACTGCCACAGCTACCTCAAGATCCTCCACCTGGGGCGCGATGCGCAGCTGGAGGCGATCGCCGACGACCTGGCTTCGTTGGCCCTGGATGCGGAGGTGGAGCGCGAGGGCTTTGCCCGCAGCGGCGTGAATCCCTTCCTGCTGCCCGGCTGAGGCCTTCGACGAGAATCTTCATGGCCAGTGCACTGCAAGACGGCTTCGGCCGCACCATCGATTACCTGCGGATGTCGGTGACCGACCGCTGCGACTTCCGCTGCGTCTACTGCATGGCCGAGCAGATGACCTTCCTGCCGCGCCAGCAGGTGCTGACCCT